>JAEEGL010489115.1_pt1 | contig 33141 bp, 36 predicted proteins | sample 9134231 | NCBI WGS metagenome assembly JAEEGL01 (sample SAMN16246548, study PRJNA631951) | gut metagenome | biome: gut microbiome; feature: rumen; material: fiber-attached | host: Bos | place: Iran: Karaj | collected 2018-10 | reverse complement strand
TCCAAGAGGTGATGCTATGAACACAGTGACAAAGCGGATCGTCCGGAAAAGCGCGTTTCTGTTTCTGATGCTGACGGTCAGCATCGCGGGGATTCACCGGATTATGATGCAGACACCGGAAATGCCCTTCGCCCGGAAAACCGCCGCAGAACAGACGCCGGTCATCGTATTGGATGCCGGGCACGGCGGCATAGACGGCGGATGCTCCACCGCAGACGGCGTGCCGGAAAAGGGCATCAATCTGGCGGTGATGCTGGAGCTCCGCGAGCTGCTGACGCTCTCCGGTTACGAGGTGCGCGTGACACGGGACACCGACCGCTCCGTGCATGATAAAGGCGTGGAGGGGATTGCCGCACAGAAAAGCTCCGACATGGACAATCGCCTTGCGATGATGAACGAGCCGGAAAACGCGGTCTGTCTGTCCGTCCACCAGAACCAGTTTACCGATCCGAAGTTCAGCGGCGCACAGATGTTTTATGCCGATACCAATGACCGCAGCGAATCGCTGGCAGAGGCACTCCAGGCGGCGTTCCGGGAGCAGCTCCAGCCGGACAACACCCGGGAGATCAAGCGCTGCGGCAAGGAGCTGTTTCTCTGTTATTATTGCAAGCACCCGACGGTCATGGCAGAATGCGGCTTTCTGTCCAACCCGGAGGAGGCTGCCCGACTAACTGATCCCGGTTATCAGAAACAGGTCGCGTTTACGCTGTTTGCGGGACTCACAGGCTGGCTCGCCGCGCAGGAGCAGCATGCTGTGTGATCTGCCGCGGAATTTCCTGCATGCTGCACTTGCTTTTTTTGAAAAACTGTGCTATAATATAAAAGTATGCATCGAGAGGGACATGATGCGAATATAAAACCGGAGGAATGATACCAATGAAACAGATCCGTCAGTATGCTGCGATGGTGTTTGCAGCTGCACTTACATGTACTGCCGCGTTTTCGATGACCGGCTGCAAAAGCAATCCCGCGCCGAAGGCTGAAGAGGAAGCCTATGAGAGCGTCTATACGCCGGAGGTGCCGGAAAACCCGATCAACGAGGACATTCCTGGCAGCGAGCAGACTGCAAAGATCGGTGAAACCGTCAATTACGACAACAAGTTGACGGTCACGCTTGACCGCGCCATCGAGATTGATGATGTCAACAAGGTGGAATACCGCGTCATTCTCTGCGAGATGACCGTTGTGAACAACACCGACAAGAAAATCGACTGCCAGACGCTGACGCACTTCAAGATGAAGATTGACGGCGAACTCACTGTCAATCCTGTCCGCGATGTTTCCGCGGCTGTCGTTGCGCGCAAGTATTACTCCAAGATCGGCTCCGACCTCAAGAGCTTCAACCAGGAGGTCAAGCCGGGCGAAACCGTCAAAGGCTATGTGTATATCTACGCGCCGACGAAGTGGGATGAGATGAAGCTCATCTACACGCCGTACCGCTACTACTCCAACGACACCATCGAGTTCGATCTGCCGGAGGAGCAGCTGACGCATTACAGCGAGAAGATCGGCTGATGCAGTGATAAAACAGCAGTATGAAAGCCCGGAGGCACTGTGCTTCCGGGCTTTTTGCATATCCTGTTACAGCTTTTTCATCATCCAGTATGCGTCCGCATGGCTGCCGTCTGCATACCGGACGTTGTCAGGCATTCTGCCGTATTTCACGAACCCAAGCGATTCGTACAGCGCAATCGCATGTTCGTTGTCCGCGATGACCTCCAGCTCGGCCTGTTCGTAGCCGAGCTGTTTTGCTGTTTGCAGCACGGCTTCCAGCATGGCGCGGCCGATGCCTCTGCCGCAGTGTGACTGATACAGTGCGATTGCGATGCCGCAGCGGTGATGGCATCTGCGGCAGCCGGAAATCTCCATCAGTGCGCAGTTTCCGATGTGCTGCCCGTCCGAAACGGCAATCAGCAGGAGTTCGCGTTCGGCATCGCGCTTTTCTGTGATAAAGCGTTCCTCCTGTTCAAGGCTGAGCGTGATCTCCTCCGCCTCCCGGACGAGATACGGTGTTTCGGCCGCAGTGGCTTTCAGATACCGCAGCAGATCCTGCGCGTCTGAAGGTTCGGCGCTCCGGAGCGTGACGGGACGGCCTGTTTTGTCTGTGATGATTTGCGGCTTGTATCGCATTGCAGCCTCCGATCATATGTGCGGGCAGCCGCTTATGCGGTCGTGCCCCAGAGATAGAATATGTATTCCGATGCGGTTTCGAGCAGCATATAGACCTCGTTCCACTGCGGCCGGACGAGATGCACGGCGGAGAGAACCGGATCATGCAGCACGGAGATTTTCTCATTCATCGCGGCGAAACGCGCCTGCAATTCGCTGATGTCCTCTGACGATGCAGGCGTATCGCATCTCCTCTGGCGGATTTCGTCCCAGTCATCGCGGAAATCGTCGTCGGTATTGAGAAACGCGAATGCTTTGGTCAGAAAGTCATCCGCCGACGAATATCCGGTTTTCGGCGCAATGACAAGGGTGATAAACTGCTCGGATGCCGGATAATTGAAACTGCCGTGCCCGAAGGATAACGCAAACATACCGTGCTCCTTTTTCTGTTTTTTTCTTATGATACAGCCGATGCGCTGTTTTGTCAATAGAAGTGCGGGGGAGGGGCGCGCGGCTGATCGGGGCTTTAAAAAAGTATCCGCTTTACCGGCTTCTGAGTGCCTGTGCGACTGCCCGGATAAAGTCCCGCGCAGGATCCTTGTCCGTCAGCTGATAGAGCATCCGGCAGCCGACCGCGTCCTCAATCTCCCCGAGCAGATAGCTGCCGTCGCTGCGCTTCAGAATATCCACGCCCGCGAAATCCAGCGGCATGATGCGCTGCACCTGCGCGACCAGTTCACGCATTTCCGCGTCCGGCTCAATAACTTCCGCATGTCCGCCCAGCGAAAAATTGCTGCGGAAATCCACCGCCGAAGTGCGCAGAACCGCCGCATAAATCTCCCCGGAAAGCACATAAACACGCACATCCCAGCCCGGAACAACCGGCTCCTGCACCAGAAACGGATATGTCGGCTCCAGATGCGCCGCATTGAATTCTGCACGGTATGCTTCGAGCTGTTCTGCATTTTCAATCCATGCCACGCCTTCACCGCCGTGACCGTTCTGCGGCTTTGCGACCAGCGGATAGGTCAGCTCCGGCAGCGGCTTGTGCATGCTGATCTGCTGGGTCTTCGCCATCGGAACGCCGTGATCGCAGTGCAGTTCAAGGTAGGTCATGTATTTGAAATTGGTAATGCCGGTGACATATCTACTGTTGAAGCAGGGGATATGCAGCCTGTTTTCTGCATAATCGCTGATTCCGCCGAACCGGCTGCGGTTGATGAGAAATGCAGCCTCCGGATGCTGCCGGAACGGAACGAACGGATTGCCGTTCTCAACAAGACAGAGGCGGAGAGATAGTCCCTCCGCCTCTGCATATGCACAAAGCTGCTCAATAAACCAGCGGTTGCGTTCGGCATCCTTCGGCGTATAAAGCAGAAGCCCTGTTTTTCTGCTCATTCTGCGCCGACCTTGATCTGGCTGCGGATATGCCACATGATATTCGTGGCGGGATTGATGCCGCAGGTGTCGATCGTGCTCTGAAGCTGCGGATTGGAATTGACCTCGCAGATATAGCGCTCGTTTTCGTCCCGTCCGTAGAGAATATCCACGCCTGCGAAATCGAGGCCGAGTGCGTTTGCCGCATCGACGGCGAGCTTTTCCTCCAGCGGGGTCAGTGCCTTTGCCGAGGCCGTTCCGCCCGCGCCGATGTTGGAGCGGAATTCCTGGGTGGAGGCGGACTGACGCTCCATGGCGCAGATGGCCTTGCCGCCGACGACCGTCACGCGGAGATCACGGCCGGAGCTGATCTTGATAAAGCGCTGGAACAGGCAGTCATGCTCCCCGATATGCGCGAGGATTTTTGCGGCCTCGTCCTTGTTGTTTGCAAGATAGACCTGTGCGCCGAAGCTGCCTTTGTTCTCCTTGATGACGAGCGGCCAGCCGAGGATGCGCGCAGCCTGCTCTGCGGAAGCCGGATTGCGGCGGCAGCCGGGGAAGCAGGTCGGGGCGGGAATCGTGTCCGGAATCGGGAGCCCGGCAGCAGCCAGTTTCAGGGCTGTTTCCATCTTGTCGTCTGCCAGCGCAATGCTCTCTGCGCTGTTGAACAGGCGAAGCCCGGAAAGCTCCATGGCCTTTGCCAGCTGGATGTCCTTATCCCAGAACAGCACAAAGCTCGGCTTCGGCTCCTTGGCGGCAGCGCCGACGACGGTCGGACGCGCTTCGGATGTCCATTTGGAGAAGTGCAGCCCGGCCTTTTCGGCGGATTCCTCCAGCACTCTGTAAAGCGAATTGAACTTCGCGGGGTTGTAGTAGCTGTTGACGATCAGCCAGCCATTGTAAATATCCATATGCAGTACCCTCCGGCATAAAAATATAGTTCGTTTCAGGTCATCCGACCTATCATTATTATTTTACAACATCAGTGAAAAAAAGTCAATATATCTGCAAGCACCTGCGCAATATTTTTTTACAGGGGAGCGGGCATTTCCGTTCGCATTTGTTTATGATACGGCCATGCAAAAAATGATTGGTGTCCGGCGGCAGCAGCGGGGTTTTCTGTTCCCCGTTTCGTTGGGAAAAGTGAAGTTTTGATCTCTCAATAATGTTAAACGGGGGCTTATTAAAAACTTTATGCATCATTCCTTTATCGTTTGTCCTGCGTTCATTTTCGCTGGGCGCGGGGCGCGAATCCTGAGAGGAAACCACAAGGGAGGAGAGAGATGCGCCGCCAGCGGCTTATTCTCTCCCCTCCCTTAAGGTTTCCTCTCAGACTCTCTTTCCTTATTCCTCTCCTCTCTTGTGCCGCGTTCTATCAGGCTGGGAGAAGCAGCATAACTGAAGCCGCGAATAGCGGCGTATCGGGCGAATGCTGGGAGAGCATCGTTCAATTTACCCGTAGGGATATGGCGGCGTGCTCTGCACGCCGCGGCTTGACGGATGCTGCGGAATATGATACAATGGAATTATCAGAATCACGGAGGTGTATACGATGTCTTTGAAGCTGTTATATACGGATCTGACACGGTTCCCGTGTGATGCGGCCGTGCTGGCGGCGGATGAAACCCTGCAAGCCGGAGGCAGCGTGTTCGGCGCATGCGGCAGTGCTGCGGGTTCCCCCCTGCGCGAAGCCCTGAAAGGACTCGGCGGCTGCGAAACCGGACAGGCCAAAAGCCTTGACCGGAACGATCAGCTTTCCGGGCTGCAATGCAGAACGCTGATTGTCACGGCAGCGCCGTTCTGGCAGGACGGGCAACACCGGGAAACAGAGCTGCTTGCAGAATGCTATCAGCACAGCCTGGACGAAGCCGTCCGGCTCGGGTGCAGAAAAATCGGCATCGGCCTGATCGACTCCGGCATCTACGGCTTTCCGCGGGAGATTGCGCAGGAAACAGCCGTGCAGGCGATCCTTGCGCATCCGCAGCTTGCGAAGCTGGACGTTTATCTGATCACCTTTGACTGGCGCAGCTACGGCAATCATGCAGAGCAGTTCGCCGGACTGGAGCACTATCTGAAACAGACGCTGGAGCCGGCGCCGTATGACAATGCTTCCCGGCCCGCAAAGAACTGGTTCGGACAGGCATTCCGCAGAAAGACCGCACGGGATGACTTTCACCTTGAATCTGCGCCTGCTGCGGCCTCGATCATGGCCTGTGAGGCAGCCGTACCGCTGGAAGAGCGCATCAAACAGCTCGATGAGGGCTTTTCTCAGATGCTCCTGCGCCTGATCGACGAATCCGGCATGAAGGACGCGGAGTGCTACAAAAAAGCGAATGTTTCGCGGCAGCATTTCTCCAAAATTCGCTCCAATCCGGATTACCGCCCGAAGAAGGAAACCGTCCTTGCGTTTGCACTTGCACTGCGGCTGAATCCGGACGATACGAACGCGCTGCTGCGGACAGCTGGGTTCTCGCTCTCGCACAGCAGCATCTTTGATATCATCGTGGAATATCACATCACTGAGAAAATCTATGACGTGGACAAAATCAATGCCGCGCTGTACCGGTACGATCAGCCTCTGCTCGGCACGGAATAAAATGTCGCCTGCCGGTTGACCATTTCCCTTTTGATTTGTGGTATGATAAGGATACAGAAAACAATCCGCCCGCAAACCAAAGGAGGAATTCACATGAAAAACAACACAACGGAAATGGTCTTTATTCTCGACCGCAGCGGCTCGATGAGCGGACTGGAGCCCGATACGATCGGCGGCTTCAATTCGATGATCGAAAAGCAGAAAAAACAGGACGGCGCAGCGTTTGTGACGACGGTGCTGTTCGATACGAAGCATGAGGTGCTGCACGACCGTCTGCCGCTTGCGCAGGTGCCCGCAATGACCGACCGGGATTACTGTGTCGGCGGCTGTACGGCACTGCTGGACGCTGTCGGCGCGGCCATCAGGCAGATTGAGATGATCCACAAATATGCGCGCCCGGAGGATGTTCCGGCACACACGCTGTTCATCATCACGACGGACGGTCAGGAGAATTCCAGCACCGAGTTCAGCTATGCCGACGTCAAGAAGATGATCTGTGCGGCACAGGAAAAAGGCTGGGAGTTCCTGTTCCTCGGTGCAAACATTGACGCTGCCGAAGAGGCTGCGCGCATCGGCATCCGCAGAGATCGCTCGGCCAATTACAAGGCGACGGCTCACGGCACAGCTGCTGCATTTGATGCGATGTGCTGCTCGGTGGAGGCTGTCCGCCGGGACGGCTGCATTCAGGAGAACTGGCAGGAGAAGCTGAAATAACAGCCGTGTTTCTGACGGGCAAATCAGAAAAGGGGACACCCTCTGTTGCAGGGCGTCCCCTCAGTTTGTGAATCAAGCGGTATTTCCGGTATCCACAGCCAACGCTTACAGCAGCGACGAAAGCGCACTGCCGATCACCGTCAGCAGGCCGGTATCCGGCGTGCTCCACTTCCGGAAATGTCCGAACAGCCCGAACGAGATCACCGCAGACGGTCTGCCGTCCCGCTCTGCAAGATACAGCACCGCACCGAGCAGATTTTCCGCCGTCATCCAGTGATAGACGTCGTCGGCAATCCCTTCCAGCGCATTCGCATTGTCAATGACGCAGATATGATCCTCCGTATAATGCTGCAAAAACGGCTCTGCGGTCAGCAGCGCCGCGGCGCCCGCGACGGGATGCCCCCAGCTGTACGCGGCCTTATAATCCGGCGCAGTGAAAATCTGGATGCCGTCCAGCCCGAACTGCGGCCCGATCCGCTGGAGCAGCGGCAGAATCTCCTGCTTCTCATGCAGCAGGCTGCGCACCAGCTCCGCGGTGAAGCCCGCATTCGTCCGGGCAGGCGCCGCCGCATAAAGATCCGACATTTCCCGCGTCCGGCTGACCTCAACCGCGCCGTGCTTCTTCACGTCGTAGATGATATAGCGGTTGCGGCCTTTTTCCTTTGCGATATACAGCGCCTTATCCGCCTGCCGGAACAGATCCTCGTAGGTTTTGGCATCCGCCGGATAACAGGCGGCACCCATAGAACATGTCACATGCAAAGGCCCCTTCTGCGCTGCATCGGCATCCGCAGCCCATTCAAATTTTGTACGGATTGCACGCAGAATGCTGCGGAGATCCGTTTCGTTCGCAATATGCTCCAGCACGAGCAGAAACATGCTGCCGCCGATGCGTCCCGCGGTGCCGCGCGTCCCGATTTCCGTTTTTAGAATATGCGAGAGCGTGAACAGCACCTCATCCCCGAACAGGTGTCCGAAGCGGTCGTTGATTTCACGGAAGCCGTCGATGGTCAGCAGCACAAGGCTGACCGTATCCTGCGGCTGTACCGCAAGCACGGCCTTGGCATGTGCGGTGATCGCGTTTTTGTTCAGCAGACCGGTTGCGGAATCGCGCGTGGTTTCAATCAGCCAGCCCGGCTCCTTGCTTTTATATTTCGCGTGCAGGAATCCCACCGTACCGAGCACGCGGCGCTGTCCGGGCGCGTCCGAACAGGTCACGCCCCGGAACGCACAGTATTCCGTCCGTTTGCCCAGGGAGCAGACGCTTGTTTCCAGCTCACACTGAAAGCGAACCGCACCGGATTCGATATCGGCGCAGAGCTTTTCAAATTTCGGGATATCCCGCTCGGCCACCATGCCGCCCGCAATCGCCTGCTGCTTCCAGTCCGCAAGACGCATGTCCGCGATTACATTCTCGCGGCAGACGTCAAAGGCCGTCAGCCGGATGTGCTGCGTCTGAAACGAGTAGCTGAACGAGAGGTCGCGCATCAGGTTCAGATAAAAGCGGTATTCCGTATTTTTCGCAGCCAGTTCCAGGAGTGCCTGCTGCATCCCGCCCGCATCCGTGATGCGCAGCCGGAACTGCCGCTGCTCACCGTCGCCGTGCGCAGTCACCGCCGCGAGCATCCAGCGCCAGCCTGCGGTATTTCCGCGCATTCTGAGGGCTGTGTGCTCAGTCTGGCCGTCACGCAGTCCGGCCGAAAGCGCCAGCAGGCGCTCCGTATCCGCCTCATGCACTGTCCGCAGGATCGAATAAATCACATCGTCGCCGAAATAGTGAAAATAATCCGCATCCGCGTACAGCATATGAAAATGCGCGTCCGTTGTGACATTGCCGATGATCGCCGCAGCTTCGTTCATTTCCGCATCCTGCCTTTCCGTTCTTTGTCACCATTATATCAAAAAAGACGGGTGCTGTCAATCCGGTTTCAGCAATCGAAAAAAATCCGCAATTTCCTCTTGACAAATCCGTCTTTATGTGCTATAATATCTCTTGCAGTGCCGGTACGAAACCGAACTGACCGCACTGGCTATGCCGATGCGAGTGTAGTTCAATGGTAGAATTCCAGCCTTCCAAGCTGGTTACGTGGGTTCGATTCCCATCACTCGCTTTTGTCACATTACTGTGACGTCTGCGCCTTTAACTCAGCTGGATAGAGTAACTGCCTTCTAAGCAGTAAGTCAAAGGTTCGAATCCTTTAAGGCGCGTCACTGCGCTGCATGTGCAGTAAAAATTGAATATGGTGGGTATGGCTTAGCTGGTTAAAGCGTCGGATTGTGGATCCGAAGATCGTGGGTTCGAATCCCACTACCCACCTGCCGAGAAAAGCATCGAAAGCGTTGATTCGTTTCCGATGCTTTTCTTTTTTATTTCATTCCGCGTGCCAGCGCGGCAGGCCGATATTTCTGTTCGCCTGCCTGCGCATCCAGATATGTGAAGAATTCCGTGAAGTCCTGTTTTCCGGTATACGGTTTCAGATGCTGCCTCCGTATTTCAGCAAAAGAGCGGCAGCAGCGTCTGCGTCTGCACATCCGCAAGCCCGAACGTTGTCATTTTGATTGCGGGAATCACCGTCAGCGAAACAAACGCCATATTCATGAACGGCGAAATGTTCTCCGGCACGCCGAGCGCCCGCACAGCTTCATTCAGCGCGCGGTTCTGCGCCGCGACGGTTTCCGCATCCGCATCGCTCATCAGTCCCGCGACCGGCAGCGGCAATTCCGCCAGAATCTGTCCGTCCGCGGCCGCCGCACACCCGCCGCCGCATGCCCGGATCCGGTTGGCCGCAGCCGCCATATCCGCATCATTTGTGCCGATCACAATGAGATTATGCGCATCATGCGACACCGATGCAGCGATTGCACCGCGTTTGAGCCCGATGCCGCTGATATAGCCGAGCCCTCTGTGGCCGGTGCCGCGGTGGCGTTCAATCACCGCGAGCTTCAGAATATCCCGCGCGGTGTCAATCCCGTTATTCTTCGTAAAATCGAGCGCTTCGATGCGTTCCTCCGTCAGAAGCTGCCCTGGGATCACGCCGATCACGCGGCATTTGTCGCCCTGCGGCGCAATCCGGAAATCATCCGGCGAAAGCGCATCCATATGGAACGAATGCAGCACCGGCGCCCATTTTTCCGCACGGAAATCCGGGACGGAAAACGGCTTGCATACGCCGTTTTCCACGACGCACACACCGCTGCTGTACACGTCCCGCACCGCCATACTGTCAAGATTGGTCAGCACAAGAATATCCGCGCGGTAACCCGGCGCAATCGCACCGACACGCTGTAACCGGAAGCACTGCGCCGCCTGGATCGTCGCCATCTGAATGCAGGTGACGGCAGATTTTCCCGTTTTCACCGCCAGCCGGATAATGTTATCGATGTGGCCATCCGCGAGCAGATCCGCGGGGTGACGGTCATCCGTGACGAGCAGGCAGCGGCGGCAGTACGGCTCCGCAAACAGCGGGAGCAGCGCCTCCAGATTCCGCGCCGCGGTTCCCTGCCGGATCATCAGCCACTGCCCCTTGCGCACACGCTCCAGGCCCTCTGCGGCAGTGGAGCATTCGTGGTCGCTCTGGATACCCGCTGCGATATAGCGGTCAAGATCACGCCCGGTCAGGAGCGGTGCGTGCCCGTCGATCACCTTGTCCGCCGCTTTGGCCGCTTTCAGCTTGTCCATGACATAATCCGCGCCCGCGAGCACACCGGGATAGTTCATCATCTCCGCAAGGCCGACAACCCGCGGATGCGAAAAATACGGCGCGAGCTCTGCCGCGGAAAGCGACGCCCCCGATTCGTCCAGCGGCATTGCGGGGACGCAGGACGGCGCCGTCAGATAGACATGCAGCGGCAGATTCCCGCTCATTTCCAGCATGAAGTCAATGCCGCGCGTGCCGCAGACATTTGCGATTTCGTGCGGATCTGCGACGATTGCGGTGGTGCCGTGCGGCAGAACGGTACGCGCCAGCTCACCGGGGGTCAGCATCGTGCTTTCGATGTGGATATGCCCGTCGATCAGGCCGGGGCAGAGAATACAGCCGGTGACGTCGCGGACAGTATCGGCATCAGCGTCGGTATAATCGCCGGTACCGAGAACGATGTCATCCGCGAGCAGAACATTTTCGCGCACCAGCTCGCCGGTAAAGACATTCAGAACGGTACCGTTTTTCAGCAGGGTTTTCATGCAGGATCCCTCCTCGGTTTTGTATAGCTTTATTATAGCATATTTATTCGTAGGAATTGTATACAAAAATGCCGGAATGAATTTGGGCAAAACAACGGGGAGCCCGCTCCTCCCTTGTGGTTTCCTCTCAGGAATCGCGCCCCGCGCCCAGCGAAAATGAACGCAGGACATAACGATCAAAAGAGTATGCATCAAAGCACACCCGCACACAGCACATTTTGCTTATAAAGCAAATGCGCGCATTTTCACGCCTTTGCAAGTTCCCCGGAAAAATTTTTTGTTTTCCCCTTGACAAAATGTGTATAAGGTGATATAATGTGTATATCGTATATATACATATTAGGCGGAGAAGCGGATCCGGAACCGCTTTGCAGCCTGCCGAACCATAAGGAGTGCACACCGAATGGATATTATTATCAGCAACGCATCCGGCGAACCGATTTATACCCAGATCGTCAGCCAGATCAAAACGATGATTATGGACGGGACGCTCAGGGAGGGGGACGCCCTGCCCTCGATGCGGAATCTCGCCATGCAGCTGCGGATCAGCGTCATCACTACAAAGCGCGCCTACGAGGAGCTGGAACGGGACGGATTTATCGAATCCTACACCGGAAAGGGCTCGTTCGTCAAGGCGCAGAATATGGAGCTTTTCCGCGAGGAACAGTTCAAGAACATTGAGTCCCTGCTGTCCGAGGCCGCCGGCAAAGCCAGACAGTGCGGCATCCCGCTTGCGGAAATGCAGGAGATTCTGGAACTCGTGTACGGAGGCGACGAGTTATGAGCGATTACACAAATGCAATCGAAATCAAAGGCGTAACCAAGAAATATGACGGTTTCACGCTCGACAATATCAGCTTTGATGTTCCGAAAGGCAGCATCATGGGCTTTATCGGGCAGAACGGCGCGGGCAAGACCACGACCATTCACGGCATCCTCAATATCATCCCGCTGAATGCCGGTACCGTCAGCATCCTCGGCATGGATCACATCAAGGACGAGCAGGCGATCAAGGAGCGCATCGCCGTCGTGTTCGACGAGATGCCGTTTCATGATCTGTTCACCGCAGCCGATATGGGGCGCATCTTCAAGGGGCTGTATCCGCGCTGGGATGACGCAGCCTATCAGCAGAATCTGGATCGGTTCCAGCTGCCGCAGAAAAAGAAGATCGGGCAGTTTTCCAAGGGTATGAAAATGAAGCTGCAAATTGCCTGCGCGCTCTCGCACGGGGCAGATCTTCTGATTATGGATGAGGCGACGACCGGCCTTGACCCGGTCATCCGCAATGAGATTCTGGACATGTTCCTGGAATATTTGCAGGACGAGGGACACAGCATCCTGATGTCCTCGCATATTACATCCGATCTGGAAAAAATCGCGGACAGCGTGACTTTTATCGACCGCGGAAAGATTCTGCTGTCGGGCTACAAGGACGATGTGCTCGCTTCGCACGGCATCATCAAATGCACGAAGTCGGACTATAAAGACCTCGATCCCGCCGACCTTGTCAGCACGCGCCTGACCGATTTCGGCGCAGAGGCGATGGTTTCCGACCGCGCCGCTGCTGCCCGCAAATACAGCGGCCTCGTCATTGACCCCGCTGCGCTGGACGAGATCATGGTCTACTATGTCAACCGGAAAAAGAAGGAGTGGTCATAATGCGCACGGAACGGATGAAGGCGCTGCTCTGGCGGGAATGGAAGCTCAGCAGAAAATTCTATCTTTCCAGCTGGGCTGCCCTGCTGGGAATGATGCTCGTTTATGTTCTGTTTGAGATGAGTATGCGGTTCGGCAATCTGAAATCGCTCGATACCGATGAGCTGACTGCTGTCCGGACGACAATCTCGATTCTGGCGATCTCGTTTGCTGCCTACGGCCCGATTGCGGCTGCCGGAAGTGATAACGGCATGCATAAAAAGGACATTCAGGCAAACTGGCTCCGATATTCCTACGCGCTGCCGGTCACGCCGAACGAGCGTGCCGCAGCCCGGATGATTCTGCTGGTCATGATGCAGGCAGTCGGATTTCTGCTGTCTGTGTTCGGGCTTGCATTTGCCCTGCGGATGGTCAACTGGCAATTCAGCCTTTATGCGGTTCTGATCCTGCTGGTGATTCTGGATATCAGTCTGCTCGTGATTCTAGTGCAGTATGCACTTGTTCTTCGCGCAAGAGATATGAAAACGTATGCTTTACAGAACACGAAGTATGTTTCAGGCATAATCGGTGCAGGTGTGGTGGTCGGTCTGCTGGCTGCAAGGAAAATGTCGCATTTCGCATCGCCGGACGGAACGGTAAGCCCTGCATTGCAGGAAGCTGTTTCTCAGTTTGAAAAAAAGCTGGGAACCAGTCCGGACAGCATCAAATTGATCGATCTTGTAAATCTGATGACGATGGGACACGGGGCGCAGTTCATTGAAACCGCAAAGCATCTGCTTCCGCTGACAATTCCGCTGACAGTCGTGCTCTATGTGCTGCTGTATCTTGTGATCCGCAGCAACCTGAAAGGAGCGTGGAAACATGACAGGTCTGCTTTATAAGGAACTGCGGCAGAACCGGCTGATTCTGCTCGGCGCCGTTCTGATTCCGGTCATGCTCGCCTTTGTCACTGTGATTTCCGTGGCCGGGGATGCGCATTCGCTGCAAAATGCGCTGAACGTCCTGAGCGGAAACATCGGAACGGTGACACGCCTGTTCATGATGCTGCTCGGCATGATCCTGCTTGCGCTTCTGACGAGTATCATATTCAGCATGGACGAATCAAAGAAATGGGCGTATTTTACCGCCTCGCACCCGCAGGGATACCGCGGACAGCTTTACATGAAATATGTGGTGCTGTTCATGGTGCTCGGGCTGTACTTTGTTTCCATGTACTATATGGATGCGCTGCTGCAAATGCTGGTGTATCAGGTGACCGGTGCAGAGCTCACGGGCTTTACAAATCTGTATGTGATCGTATTCTTTCTCCAGATCTTCGTCAATGCGTGGAACATTCCGTTCATGGTGCGGTTCGGTGTCAAAAACAGCGCCTATGCACGGTGCATTGCGCTTTTGGTACTGGTCGTCATTCTGCTCGTTTATCTGCTGTTCGGCCCGCTGCCCGGCGGCTGGGACAGCTATGTCAGAATGGTGACAGATTTCCTCGATCAGCTGCTGAAAGGGGAGCTGAACGGCATCATTTCCGTGATTTTCGGTGCATTCCCGCTTGCTGCTGTCGGGCTGTATCTGCTCTCTTACCGCATTTCCTGCAAACTCTTTATGAAAGGAGCGGCGGAATATGTCAAATGAGAAAAAGCTCTGCGCAAAGCGGCTTGTAATATATCTGCTGTTCGCCTTCGGGCTTGCATGGATCCCGTGGATCATCCTGAACAAAACGGTCGGCTATGAAGAATGGTTCACGACCAATCACTATGCACTGTTCGCCATTCCGACGCTCTATGCACCGGCGCTTGCGAATCTGCTGACGCGCCTGATTACCAGAGAGGGCTTTTCCGATATGAAGCTGCATCTGCGGCTGAAAAGACATTGGAAATATTACCTTGCGGCATGGCTGCTGCGCCCACTGCTCAGTGTCCTCAGCATCGTGCTCTTCAACTGCGTTTACGGTTACTGGAACTGGGCGGAAATCCGCGAACGCATGACCTTTGCAGAGGGGCTGGCCGTCGTGCTCTCCGTGCTTGGCACCGGACCGATCGGCGCGTTCAATACCATCGGTGAGGAATTCGGCTGGCGCGCCTATATGAATCAGAAAATGGAGCCGCTGCTCGGTACTGTCGGAACGGTGCTCGCCGGCGGAATCCTCTGGGGCGTCTGGCATGCACCGCTGACCGTGGAGGGGCATAACTTCGGCAAGGATTACCCCGGATACCCCTATGTCGGCATCCTTCTGATGTCCATCAGCTGCATTCTGTCCGGCGCAATTCTGATGTGGCTGACCAAGCGTACCGATTCTGTCTATCCCGCTGCGGTGTACCATTCGATGAACAACAACGGCGGTGCAGCACTCGGCGTTTTGCTGCTGGTAAACAGCATCGGGGATCCGGAAACATTTATGCCGGATACTGTGCAGTTTATCGTGCTCCTGATTCCGACCGCCATCGCCGCAGCCATCACACTCGCGCTCATGCTGCGGGAGCGGAAAAAAGTGCCTCCGGCGGATTCATAACGGGGACGCTGCCGCCTTTACGGATACAAAAAGGACGCTGACCAAGAAAATCAGCGTCCTTTTTTCATATTCAGATGCAATTTCGGCAAGGTGCAGAATGATGAAAGCCGAACAGGCGAAAGGAAGCAGGGAATGCGGCAGCGCCCTATTCTGAATCCATCGGAGATACCTTATGATTCGGTTTCATCTTCCGGTATGCCGTCAGGCTGTTCCTGTGTATCGTCCTGCGGTGCCTGTGCAGGATCATCTTCCGTTTCCGCAGCGGAATCCGATTCGGAGCCGCTCTGCCCGATGTTCTCCGGAGCAGGCCGTGAAACCGCCGGTGCGCCCTCCTGCGAAAAATCGCGGAAGCAGAGGTTCAGATCCACCTTGCCCTCAATGCCCGCGACCGTTCCGTCGCAGCTGTACTGCCACATGTCGTAATCATAGACATAGGTCGGGCCGTCGCCGTATTCCGCAAGCCAGAACGGATAGTCCTTCAGCCGCGGCATATCGAGCTTGAACAGCGTCGTGCGCTTGTTCTGATAGATCATAGTTTTGTAGCCGAACGATTCCAGATTCTGGCAGTACGCCAGCACGCTGTCCGTCAGTGTATCGACCGGCACATTGTCCGTGCGTGCGCCGTCCTTGTCGTGGAAAATCAGCTCCCAGTCAAATGCGACCGGAAAATCAAGCTCGCAGCCTTCCAGCATCTCTGCCGTCAGAATCGCCTCCTCGACGGCCTCCTCCTCTGTAATCGCCTGCGAGAAGAAGTACGCGCCGACGAGCAGTCCGGCGTCCTTGGCCGCGTGGTAATACTGCCGGAACTTGTCGTCCTTGTACAGCTTGCCCGTGCCGACGCCGTAGGCGCGGTATCCCGCGCGCAGCATGACAAAGTCAATGCCGTCCGCTTTGATCGCATTCCAGTCCGTGACGTTGTTGTGTGCGGAGATATCAATGCCGGTCAGGGCGTTCAGATTGCCGCTGTCGTCCAGCGAAATCATGCGGCCGTTCCCGAGCATCTGCATTTTGTCCAGCGGATGCGTGGAGAGCGGGACGTCCGAGAGCACCGGCAGCCAGATCTGCCCGAATGTATCATCGGAAAGCAGGATCTTCTGTCCCGCGCGCTCATAGAAATGATCGACCGGCACCGGGTCGTAATGGATTGGCTCGACATGGATGTTGTCGGGATCCGCCCCCTGCTCGGTGATGTAGCGCCGCAGATCGGCGACAGTATTGCTGCTGCGGTGCAGTGAAAGCGTCAGCGCACCGATCACGCCAAGCATCCCGAGCATCGGCAGTGCAGCCGCAATGACATATTTGAAACGCATAGGTTCACCTCGTATCAAATCAGACAGGATTCGACTTTTTTCGTATTCATGTCTGTATTATAACATATTCGGTAGCGCTGTGCAAGGATATTTGCAGGAATTCAGGAATTTCTAAGAATTGCTTTAGAAATTTCAGGTTCCGCGGGGAGCGGACTATTCGCGGTTTTTATATACAGCACGGCGCGCCGCGCCCAAAATTTGAAAAAAGGGCTTGACAATCCGGTTTCTTTTGTGTATAATATAATTGAGCTCAATCTATTGAACTCAATCAAATTGGACATGAAGCAACGGGAAAAGGAGAAAAGAACATGAAGCATGATTATAAAACGCAGTCGGTCTGCGCACAGCTGATCACATTTGACCTCAACGGCGATGTCGTCACCAACATCAAATTCCTCGGCGGCTGCAACGGCAATCTGAAAGCCATCTCCAAGCTGGTGGACGGCTGGACAGTCGGGCAGATCGAAGAAAAGCTGAGAGGCAACACCTGCGGCATGCGCCCGACCTCCTGTGCGGATCAGCTTGCAAGAGCCGTGCGGCAGGCCTATGACCAAACGCAGAATGCCTGACCGGCACCCCGGAGCGTGATGATATGCAGGACAAATCTCAGAACGCACCGCGGCTTGAGGATCAGCTCTGTTTTCCGCTGTACGCCTGCTCCCGCGAGGTCATCAAGCGGTACCGCCCGCACCTCGATGCCATCGGGCTGACCTATACGCAGTATGTGGCGATGCAGGTCTGCTGGGAGAAACAGGCGGTTTCCGTCAAGGAGCTGGGACAGCGGCTGCATCTGGATTCCGGCACGCTGACGCCGGTGCTGAAAAGTCTGGAGCAAAAGGGATATATCACCAGGCGCCGCAGCGAAACCGATGAACGCGTGCTGATTGCCGCGCTGACGGAGGCCGGTGCCGCACTGCGCGAAACCGCCGAAACCATTCCGCAGCAGCTCTGTGCGTGCATGCTGCTGGAACCGGCAGAAGCCAGACAGCTTTCGCAGCTGTTATTGAAGCTGCTGCAAACCATGGAATAAGCAGCGGCATTCACGATCATGCGAGATCCGCTCCGGCGGATTACAGTCAGACGAAAGGAAGTGACTGTCTTGACTACGCAGCAGCTGACCTATGTGATTGCGGTCGCAGAGTGTCAGAGCATTTCAAAGGCGGCGGAAAAGCTGTATGTGACACAGCCTTCGCTCAGCCAGTATATTCACGGTCTGGAAAAGCAGCTCGGAATCAAACTGTTCGACCGCTCCGTCACGCCGATCAAGCTGACGGACGCGGGCATGCTCTATGTCGAATGGGGACGAAAGCTGCTCGCCATGGAGGAGAGCATGAACAATGCCCTCTCCGACCTCATGGGACTGGAAACAGGCTCTGTGCGCATCGGCGCATCCTCATTCCGGGTGCGCTGTCTGCTTGCGCGGAGCATTGCGGCATTCCATGCAAAATATCCCGGCATCCACCTCTCGATTCAGGAGGCGGATATGAAGCAGCTGCGCGATAAGCTGACCGCGGGTGAGATTGACTTTGCAATCGGCTCGGGCGAGTTCGACGAAAAAACCTTCCATATGGAAACGCTTGCGGACGAACGCTTTTATCTGGCTGTTGCTCCGTCGAATCCGCTGACGGAAAGTCTGCCGGAGCCGCTTTCGGCCTCGGACATCATTCAGGCGACGCCGAAATTCCTGCGGCAGCCGCCGATTGACCTTTCTCTCGTGAAGGATGAGGCATTCGTTGCGGCAAATGCGGGCGAATACGACCGCGAAACGCTCTACGCCGTGTGCCGGGAGTGCGGCTTTACGCCGGATATCGAATACAGCGTGCAGACCATCGAAACGGTGTTCTCGTTTGTCTGCTCGAATATGGGTATTGCGCTGCTGCCGGATTCGCTGATTTATTACGGCAATTTCTCGCAGCATCCGAATTATTACCCGCTGCCGGACGAACTCGGTCTGTGCAGCATTTCGCTGATCTCGCGCCGAAATGCATTTCTTTCCAAGGCGTCACAGGCCTATGCGCTGCTTTTAAAGCAGCTCGTGGACGTCGGAACCTGGCGCATGATGGGCGGCGCATAATCAGGATTTGAGGGGTGAGGGGACAGTCTATGATTTCGGAATCGCTTTTCAAGCAGCTTGCATCCGAGGCACTCAGCTCGACCGGGAGCGGGATCCAGTGGCGGACACTTCTGGAAAAAAAGCATCTGACGGTCGGCTTTATGGGCGGCTCGGTGACACAGGGCTATGCAAACCTGGAGATTCGCCGCGGCGCCTATCCGGAGCTGGTCACAAACGCACTCTGCGCACAGGGATATGATGCGGAATGCTGCATTCTGGCAGAGGCCGGCATGGGGACAATGCAGGGCAATCTGCTTTCGGATGAATTTATTCTCGCAAAAAAGCCGGACATTGTGTTTCTGGAATTTGCAATCAACGAAACGACGCTCCGGCCGAGCGTCATCTCCTTTGAAAGTATGCTGCGCAAGCTGCTGACCGCACCGGAGCCGCCGGTTGTCTGTCTGCTGATGCTGCGCAGTATGCAGGGGTATTCCTGCGAATCGTTCATGGTGCCGGTTGCGGAGCATTACGGTCTGCCGCAGATCAGCCTGAACCGGGCCATCGCACCGGCGATGGAGCGCGGAGATCTGACCTGGGCGGATTACGGCGACGAGGAGAGCCATCCGAACCCGGACGGCCACCGTTTGCTCGCGGAGATGGTGCTGCATCTGCTGGAAACGGCAAAGCTGCTGCCGGACAGCGCGCCTGTTCCGCTGCCTGCGCCCTGGCTTGACGCACCGTTTACGGATCTTGCATTTCTGGAGGCGGCAACGGACACCGCGGGCGTCGAAACGGCCTGTGAGCTTGTTCCGCGGCCGTATCAGGTCTATTTCCGTTCCGCATGGAAGCTGTGCAGGGCAGGCGGCCCGCTGAAGCTGACGGTTCGCTGCCGCGTATTGCAGGTTTACTACGAAACGCACCGCCTGCCGGAATTCGGCTCCTGCCGGATCAGCGTGGACGGCGAGCCGATGAAGCAGCCGCTGATTCACAGCAATTCGATCTACGGCTGGGGCAATGCCAAATTCGTGACGGCGGTTTCTGCGGCAGAACCGGCAGAGCATACGCTGCTGCTGGAGCCGGAGGAGGAGAATGTGTATGTTCTCGGCTTCGGCATCTGCTGCGGGCAGTGAACGCGGCGGAATCCGCATCAGGAAGATGAAAACCGAAAAAGCCCGAACGCGGTCAGTTGATCGCCTTCGGGCTTTTTTGTATGTGCTTATTTGCCGACTGCTGCTCTGAGCGCGTCAGCCTTGTCGGTGCGCTCCCATGCGGGCTTCAGATCCTCTCTGCCCATATGGCCGTAAGCGGCCAGCTTGCGGTACTGCGGCTTGCGGAGCTCCAGTGTTTCGATGATGCCGATGGGGCGGAGATCGAACACCTGCGAAACCGCATTTGCGAGCGTTTCTTCATCAACGATGCCGGTGCCGAAGGTTTCGACAAACACGGAAACCGGCTTCGCCACGCCGATGGCATATGCAAGCTGCACCTCTGCGCGCTTTGCAAGACCTGCCGCGACAATGTTCTTTGCGATGTAGCGCGTCATGTACGCAGCGGAACGGTCAACCTTGGTCGGATCCTTGCCGGAGAATGCGCCGCCGCCGTGGCGGGAATAGCCGCCGTAGGTATCGACGATAATCTTTCTGCCGGTCAGGCCGGAGTCGCCCTGCGGGCCGCCGATGACGAAGCGGCCGGTCGGGTTGATAAAGATCTTGGTGTCCTTGTCGATCAGCGCAGCCGGAACGGTCGGCTTGATGACGAGATCCACGAGATCCTCACGGATCTGGTCGAGCTCAACCGATGCCGCGTGCTGCGTGGAAATGACGATGGTATCCACACGGACAGGCTTGTCGTCGTCGTATTCGACGGTGACCTGCGTTTTGCCGTCCGGGCGCAGATAGCGGAGCGTGCCGTCCTTGCGGACAGCGGTCAGGCGGAGCGCCAGCTTGTGTGCCAGCGAGATCGGCAGCGGCATCAGCTCCGGTGTTTCGTCGCAGGCAAAGCCGAACATCATGCCCTGATCGCCTGCGCCGGTTTCATCCTCATTGTCACCGGAATCAAATGCGGAATCAACGCCCTGTGCAATGTCGCAGGACTGCTGGTCAATCGACGTCATAATCGCGCAGGTGTAGCCGTCAAAGCCGTACTTTGCGCGGTCATAGCCGATGTCTACAATGACCTCTCTCGCAATCGCGGGAATATCGACCTGTGCAGATGTGGAAATCTCGCCCATGATCATGACAAGGCCGGTTGTGGTCACGGTTTCGCAGGCGACTCTGCCCATCGGATCCTTTTCGAGGATCGCGTCGAGCACCGCATCAGAGATCTGGTCGCAGATCTTGTCGGGATGGCCTTCCGTGACGGATTCGGATGTGAAAAAGCGTTTCATATTAAACCTCCGTAGTGTTTTTCGGTTCAGCCGGGATTTCAGGCTGGTTTTCGGTGGATTGTGACCATGTTTCTGCCCACATACCGCAGATTTCGCGGCGCATGGATTTCCGGATCAGGAAGAATCCGAACACGGCCAGTGCGATGCATGGCAGCATCATGAGGATATCAGAGGGCGTTGCCTCATCCGAGAGGATCGCGCTGACCTCATCGGCATTCTGGAAGGAAAGCATCAGAACGTCATGCGCCGAATGCAGCAGAATCGGGACAAGCAGATTGCCGCCGCGCATCAGAAGCGCGCCGAAGAAGATGCCGATACAGCTTGCGCTGACAGCCTGTACGAGGCTTGCGCTGAGCGAAGCGCCGAGGATCATATTGGTGAGATGGAACATGCCGAAGAAGACGCCGGTGACGGTGACAATCAGCGGAATCTGCTTTTCGGAACGGAGCTGCCGTTTCAGATAGGAGAGCGGGAAGCCTCGGAAGATGACCTCCTCCGAAAAACCGGCGATCAGCGCAGTCGAAAAGACCGTCAGATTGAAGGTCTTTGGGAAGTTGCCGTCGAGGAATTCGGGCAGACAGATCAGCAGCCAGTAAGGCAGAATCACCGGACAGAGCTTCAGCGTTCTGGCGAAGCCCCGGAACAGGATGCCGCGGTATTCCGGCCGGAACCAGAGCTTGTAGATCAGCAGTGCAAGACATGCCATGCCTGCGATGCCGACAAAGAGGTAATCATTGGGATGGAAGCCCGGCAGAATAAAGCCGGCGATCAGGAAAACGATTGTCGTGGGAACTGTCACAAAGATATACGCAAGGATAATCAGTACAATCGTGCCGAGAACGGTGTGTCTGTCAAAAAAAGGATGCTGTCGCGGTGTGCGGATTTGTGTTTCCATGTTTTGATAATTCCTTTCTGCTGCAAAAAGAAAGCGGCATACAGAACGTATGCCGCCTATCGTTGCATTCGTTCCTCATCTTTCGGCTTGCGCCGCAGGATTTGGCACCATACGCTTCTGCGCGGTTGCCGCGGCATCACAGGACCTGGTTCCTCCGCCGCTCATGATAAGGCTGTATTACATTATAGCAGATGATTTCCGATTTGTCAAGAGCAGATTCTGATTTTTTTCATATATCAGCATCCGGACGCATATAATACAGAAAAAGGCGGTGATATGATGCTTGCATTTTTATCGGGACTGTTCGGGCAGATGACCTTTTTTCTGCTGCATGTCGATCATGCGGCGGCCTTTCCGCCGGCGCTGACCAGAGCCGAGGAGGAGGAATGCCTGAAACGGCTTGCGGAAGGCGACGACGCTGCGCGGCAGAAGCTGATCTCGCACAATCTGCGGCTGGTCGCGCACATGACCAAAAAGTTTTACGCGCCCGACCGGGAACAGGATGAGCTCATCTCCATCGGGACGCTCGGGCTGATCAAGGCGGTGTCCTCGTTTAAGGCGGAAAAGGGCGCGCGCTTTGCGACATATGCTTCACGGTGCATTGAAAATCTTATTCAAAGCTAATGTATACAGCAATGAATGGTCAAATAAATGTTACCGACTGAAACAGAAGCTTTCGGATTTCATGATTTTGCTTTATAACTACGAAAATGGCGAGGTTTCGCATAAATTACTCTATACTCATGTAGCAAATATCAATAAAAGAAAATGTGATGATAACAACTGTGATTTCCTTTTGGCGTACCCTGATGTTAGCAGTTTGCAAACGGTTGGTGAGAAATTGAAATGGTATCGGCTAAAGCATGATCTGATGCAAAAAGAATGTGCCTCTGTCATGCAGATTGACAGAAGCACATATTCTGCTTACGAAGATAACGCAGTAGATGCTTATCCGCTGGACAAGCTTCAAAAGATCGCTGAATATTATCACATTGATATTACGAAGCTACTGGATGACTACAATCTCTTTTTGTTGAACGATCAAGGTCGGCAAGTTAGAGCACTTCGCCAGGAAATGCACATGACACGAAACGCATTTGCAGAGCATTATCACATTCCTGTGGATACTATTAAAAACTGGGAGATGAATCGTACAAGGATGTCGAAACAGTCTTTTGTGAAGCTGTTTGAGCAAATTGTGGCTGCTGAGCTTTGATTCTAAGAGCATTTATCACCCTATCCATAATCTCCTTCCTTTTCTCTTTGGAAAGATTCATGCTATTGAGCTTATCGATGATAAGCTGGCAATGAACTGCCGCAATTCTCTGTTGTAGTGTTTGCGGTTCTTCAACATTATGTATTGTTGCCTGTTGCCCAATATCCAAATTATTCTGCCCCCTTCATTTGTAACATCCTATGTCCTAAGTGCTTGAGATATACCGTTTTTAATCTGCACATATCACTTATTATCCGTTTCCATGAGTGTCGTCTCAGTATTGACGACTCGCTTCAAAACGAAATAGGCATGAAATACCGGAACATGCTCTCCTTGTATTTCTGTTGTAGTTTGAAACTTGCCAAATCCGCCAATTTCTACGGAATCCCCTTGTGACAATACGAGGCGCAGAGTATCCATTACAGCAATTATTGCTTGATAAGCTTGGGGCTGTTTCAGATGGTTCTGTTTTGCGACCTCCTTCACAAATTCAGTCTTTTTCATCCTCTGCCTCCTTTTTGAAATGCTTGTCCATATACGGTTCCAGCTTCCTGCGGTAAAATGTGATGTAGCGTTTTCTGGTGCTGCCGATACGCTTCTGCGGACGGTAGCGAACCTCACCGCTCAGAATCCAGTGTACCTTGATGAAGTCCGCTGCGAACAGTTCCCGCAGGATTTGCAGCATATCTGCTTCATAGTCCGGAAATGCAACCGCCCGAAACATCGGGATCACCATTTCCGGTCTGACATAACAGTACACATCATCATAATAGCCGAGCGGCAGCTTGCTTCCGGTCTCCTTGTCAAAATCGCTGACAGCAATCAGGCAGCCGGGATTTACTTTCAGATAACAGCAGAGCAGATAGAGAAACTCTGCTGTCTGCTTGTTATGACTCATGTTTCATTCCTCCGTTCAGATCGCTTTGCGCTTCACAGTTGATTTGGCGGCGGTCAGCTGCTTCATACGCTCTGCGAGCTTGCTCAGTGTTTCATGCTCTGTCAGATACAGCCTCCGCTTCTCGGCATCAGTTCCGAACCTGATCTGTTCATAAAGGTATCGGTACTGTTCCATTTTTGTGAGACTCTCCACAAAATACGGGTGCTGTTCTTCACCGGGCGTTTTCGGGGCATAATACCTTTGCCACCGGCACAGCATATTCAGATAATCATTAAGGATACGCTCTGCGCTGTGCAGCCAGTTCCGATAGGCGACTTCAGGGCTGACTGTTTGCTTTACCGGAACGGACGGTGCCTGTTTTGCAAGCCCTAATCCGAAATCCGCGTTCAGCTTCCGAGCGGCATCGTATTGAGAGATGCTGAACAACCTGGCTGTGAAATCCGTTACATCACCGTGCGCGCCGCAGCCGAAACAATAATAGTGATCCTCATAGATTTTCAGACTCGATGTTTTGTCAGGATGAAACGGACAGGCGGCGAAACCTGCTCTGTTGATCTCCAGACCGTAAAACCGTGCAGCATCCGGCATGAGGATTTTGCTCCGCAGCTCCTCATAGATATTGTTCAGCGCTCTCACCCCTTTCGTATTTAATGCGAAAGGGGCTTCCGGTTTTAGGCGAAGTGCAGCGCGGATTGGCGAGATCCGGCTGCCGGCTGATTGCCCCTTTCACTTCTTACCTCAATACTCAGGACTTTTTTTCGATAAACCGGCTATATTCCAAAAGATTCTCTGTTTTATACAAATCAGGGTATTGTGAATCGTGCAAAATATAGATTGATTCCGAATCTGGCAGGATACAGAAAAAATCAGGGGCTTTGTGAGGTAGTTTTCGGAGGGGATTATGACAACTGCGGATCGCCGCCGCAGGCGTTGGATTTGGAGGGGTACGCCCAATCGGGCGAAAACCGTGTTTTTTGCAGTATCCGTATACTTTGGAGTTTGACGGAATAGCAAGCCACAGAAAGTATCGTATACTTTCGGATATTACGGTTTTCGCAGACTGTACCGCTGCAAAAATCCAGTTTAGGGAACCTGAGCCCTAAACCAATCTCCCTCCAAATATAAGTTGCCGCAACGAAGAAAAGGAAAACAGAATGGAGGAAAACTGTATGAGAAAGTATAAGCAGGTGAAACGCAAGGAGGTCGTATTTGACCTGAACGAATGGGCAGAGGTGGAACGCCGCGCCGCTGAAGCCAATCTGAAAATCGGAACCTATATCAAGAAGATCGCTGTCAATGGGCAGCTGACCTATTATGATATGCAGGCGGCAGCACCGCTGGTCAATGCAATGCGCACGATTTCCAACAACATAAATCAGGTGGCGAGAAAAGCAAATGAAACGCACAGCATCTATGCGGAGGATATTGAGATTCTGAAAGGAGGTCTCACAGAGGTATGCCGTATGTTAAATCAATTCCTGTCCGATCTACCGTCAACAAAACGCTGAGCTATATTCTGAACCCGGATAAGACTGAGGGATTACTTTATACATCCTCATTGAACTGTATGACTTCCGCACGGGACGCTTATCTGGAAATGAAGTCTGTTTATGAGTGCTATTCGACGGAACGGTTTGACACACCGCCGCCGTTGGAAGGCAAGGGCAGCGTGAAAGCGATTCACTATATCCAGTCATTTGATCCGAAGGATAACATCTCACCGGAACTGGCACATCGTATCGCAAAAGCATTTGCACGCAAGACCTTCGGTGATGATTGTCAGGTCGTAATAGCAACACATACTGACCGTAGACATATCCACAGCCATATTCTTGTAAACACTTATACGATGACAGGCAGGAAGCTGAATGACAATCAGAAAACGCTGAACCATGTAAAAGAATATTCAGACAGAGTGTGCCTTGCTTTCGGTATCCAGCCGTATGACAAAAGCAGAGGAAAAGGGAAAGCAATCGGTCATTATGAATGGGAGAACCGGCGGCGCGGTACATCATGGAAGCAGAAGCTGCAAACAGAAATTGACAGCTTGATCGGTTCGGTCCAGAATATGGATGAACTGCTTTATGAACTGGAACTGCGTGGATATGATGTCAAAAAGGGCAAGTATATCTCCCTCAAAGCGCCGGGACAGCAGCGTTTTATCCGCACGAAAACACTGGGGGAAGAATATACGGCGGAAAGCCTTGCATCCAAAATCCTATGGAATGATGCAGACAGCGGCGCGGCGTTGACTGATGAACCGTCACCCCTGCGCGAATGCTATGAAGTCATCATCGGACAAGTTATTCAGCTTGCAGCAGAAAAAAGAAAAGTGCAGCGCCGGCGTGACTGGACTGCACCATATTCTCTGCAAAATGATTTGGATGTGCATCGGCTTTCAGCACAGCTCAGGATCATCAACCGCGATCATATTCATTCTATCGGTGAGGTGGAGGGAAAGATCGAAGCGGTAAAAACCGATTATGAGCAAGCGCGTCAGGAACTGAACTTGCTGACGGCGGAGCATGATCGGTTGACCTCACTGATTCAACAGGCAGAAACATACTTTTCATTGTCAGACAAGATGAATTTGACTGAAATAGAACACTTGCGGCTGACAGTCAGCCGGCAAAGTATACTGAACAATAGCATTGCAGAAAAAGCTGATCTCAGCTGTTTGCAGGCAAAATTGAGTGAAACCGAAAAACAGATTTTTTCGCTGAAAGATCGCTTCAAGCAATGTCAGCAGATGTATATGGTATATTCAGACATAGCGCAAACATATCGCGAAATCTCGCAGGGAAATTATATTTCTCAGCTTGTCGCTGAAGAACGTAAAAGAAAAGAACACGAAAAAAGGCGATAGAAAATTAAACTCTATTTGACAATTAGCTGTTCTTTCTCGATGCATTAATACCTACTCCAATACGCAGAAATAAGCTAATCCCCAACCACACGATTGGTTTCAACCTTGTGGTCGGGGATTAGCTATATTATGATCATTATTGTTATCCTATGGAACCTTTTATTTTTGATACAATCAGCATCTGTTCAGCTATTCGTTTAAAATAATGTTAGTGCATTTATTAAGCCAGATCATCAGCATTAAGCTTTTTGGCAATTCCAAGCTCTTTCAGTTCCTGGATTTTTGCATACATTTTGATTCCTTTCATGCTCTGTACCGCCTCCTCCATGGTTTGCTTCTATTATACCATGGATCGGGTCATTGTACAGTTCGTGGCGAATTTCTGTATGTTTTTATTGGCTGATTCTGTATGTTTTATTATACCACTTACAGTGCATCATATTGATCTTTCTTTTTCATGATAGAGTTTCTCATTTTTCTGAACGAATCGGAATTTTAGCTTGAGATACCATTATCTGCTCAAACAGTATACATCGTATCATAATTAATAATGATATGGAACATATATTTATTGCTCCGAGATGTTTCAGGTTCTCAATTCCTGATAATGAGCCATATAGGGAAAACGATGTGCACAGCGTCCCCACTCCGATCAGTATTGCAAATACAGCAATCGTAGCAATCTCTCTCCGCAATAATTTTGCAAGCAGACAGATTTCCCATGCCACAGCCCACATTGTCAAAAGACGGATGACTTCTGCGATAAGCAGTCCGCCCATGACAGAACAGTGCAGTCCGCAGGTTTCATAACCGGTAATGCTTTGTAATGGAACGGTCAGTGTTCCGAAATCCCATCGCAATGCGAACATCGTAAATTCCAGCAGAGTACAAAGTAGCGTGACTCCGATGCTGATAAAAGCGGCTGTCAGTAGCTTTGACTGTAAGATCTTTCGCATCCCGATATAGCTGGCATTCAGAATCTGCGCCATACCACAAGAGGAATCACGCAGCATAAGCATTGGCATCAGCAGCGCAATACAGATGAGCGATGACCAGTTCACTCCAAATCGCCGCAGATAATCTATTAGTTCCAGATCATAAGTAAGTTCCGGATGCAAGTCCTGAATATCCTTGTATACAGCATATTTTTGCGAAATCGCCTGCAAAACCGCCGCATCCTCCTGTGCAAAGGCAAGCTGTCTTGATCGTTCAAGTAAATTATCGCTGCCGTTCTGCGGACGCCGGCTGTATGCCGAAATCCGCGCTTGTGCGGCATCCATTGAGGATTGAATACGCCGCTCTGTTTCTGCTCTGTATGCACCGGTATATTCAGAAACAGTCTGCTGATACAGTTCGGTATCGAAATTGTATTGCTGTAAATGCGGCTTTGCGGTCAGACAAAGAACGATCTGAAACAGCAGTGCGGCCAGTATAATAAGCCATCCCTTATCACTGATGAGCAGCTTCCGCAGCTCATATTTCATACAAATCGCAAGCTGTTTCATTGATTTTGTTCCTCAAACATATACAGATAGACATCCTCCAGCACACCGGTTCGCGCCTCTGCCTGTGGATGCGGTTTGCTATCATGAACGATGCGAACGGCGGTCTGCGCGCCGCTGTTTACCAGATTGGAACGAGGATACCGATCCAATAAATGCTCAATTTCATCGGCATCCGCCGTAACCTCCCAGACCTTGCCGTTGATCTCCGCAAGCAAATGCGGCACAGTTGCCTTGCGCAGCAGTTTTCCGTGATGCAGCAACAGCACCTCTTTTGCAATGGTTTCAATATCGGAAACAATATGCGTACAGAAAATAACCGTCTTTTCCGCTGCAAGTCTCCGAATCAGATTCCGGAATCGCACGCGCTCTTTGGGATCCAGTCCGGCAGTCGGTTCATCGAGAATCAAAATATCCGGTGTTCCGAGCAAAGCCTGTGCCAGACCGAGCCGCTGCCGCATTCCGCCGGAAAAGGTTTTAATGCGGTCGCGGCGTTTCTCATAGAGATTCACTGCACGCAGCAGATTGTTACACTGTGAAACAGCTTCTTTACGGGGAATCCCCTTCATATCCGCCATGTAGCGCATCAGCTCCCATGCCGTGAAATCCGGATAGAACCCTGGATACTGCGGCATATAGCCGATCTGCTTTCGGAAATCGGCATCAAGTTCCTCAATGCGCTTGCCGTTGTAGGAAATGCTGCCGGCGGTCGGCGTCAGCAATCCGGCTAATAGATGCATCATTGTACTCTTTCCTGCACCGTTTGGACCGAGCAGTGCATAGATGCCGTGCTCCAGTTCAAAAGAAACATGATCGAGTGCGGTGCATTTCCCGTAGCACTTGGTCAGTCCGTCAAATATCAGCATGATGCATCACCTGCCTTCCCTTGTGTATAGCGTGTATGCCGCTGTTATCAGCAGTATTGTCAGTACCAGTGTTCCGGCGACAGATAAGGTAATCTGTGCGACCGGATAGCCCAGCACATTCACTGTATCGTACTGTTCCAGATAGTCATTGAGAAACAGCAGCCGCAGCAGACCGAGCTGCTTTGCAATACGCTGAACAGCGGGCTGATCTGCAAGAGGCGGCAAAAGAATCAGTGCCGTGATTCCGGCGGTTCCGGCAAAGACTGTCAGTGATCTTTTGCTAAAACATGAGAATACTGTGGAAACGCCCAACATCAACCAGCCGCAAATCAAATGCATCCCTGTGTGCAGAAAAATATACTGCCAAATATTCAGAAGATACGGACATTTGGCAAGTGCATCCGTACATTGCACCGGTGCATGAAGCATTTGGACACTCAACCCATACCGATATAATTGCACTGCATACAGCATTGCCGTGAAAAGCACTGTAAAAACAGTAACAGTGATCATACCGCAAATGATCTTTCTCCGGAACAGTCCTGCGCATCCTCGCTTTGATGCAAATAATATCTGATACATCCCGTTTTCGTATTCGCACGAAAAAAGCGGTGCCGTCAGGACGCAGACAAGCAGAAGATACAATCCAGAAAAGAGTAAGGTGCGGTGATTTGAAAATCGGCTGCCTCCGGTTTCAGAAAGAACCATATTTAGCTCGATTCGGTTACAAAGCATATCCTGAATCGGTCGGTTATAGAGGCGGTATGCAAGTTCAGCATCCCGCCTCTGGTAATCCGTGCTGTTTGAAATGGACAAAATCTTCTGCAATAGCTGTGCTTTTTGTTCGTCACGCTCCATGTATCTGTCAATGCTGTAATATAGTCCCTCGACTACACATCGCTCATAATACCGTGGTGAACCCTCCGTTTCTCCGCTAAGTGCATCTAACTCTGCTGCAAGCTGTTCCCTTGCCTCCAGCAGCGAAATTCCGGCATATTGCGCCGCTTTTTCCCGGTAGTGCTTCGCCATTTCTGGCACAACATAATCCACCCCGCGATATGCGGCCACAGCAGCACCAATTAGCATAAGCAGCAGGACAATCTGCAATTCTCTGCACAGCAACAGTTTTTTTATTTCGTGTTTCATGGATTCACCGCCTTGCCGTTCAGATCGTATCGTGTAAATGGTTGTGCCGTATCATTGTTCCGGAAATTCCGTACAAGAATCAGGCCCTTCGTTTCAATATCAGGAATTTGGGGCAAGTCAGGAAGTGCTTTCTCCTCGCCGGTATCCAGATTCCTGCATACTATAATGTCATCGCTTCTGTAATATAGGTGTGCGCCGCATCCATACAGTGCCGGTTCAGGTGTGTCCTTCGCGGATGAATCTGTCTGTGTGAGTTCAGTACATGAGTCTGCGTCAGGACGGTAGGCATAAATATGGTTATCTCTTGCAAAATAATATACACCGTCATAGCTGAATGATTCGCGCATCGCATAGGGCATATCTGGAAATATATCAGAGCGGAGTGTTTCGGCATTCAGATCATAGCAATAGGTGCAGCCGTAATAATCCTGCCACATCAGCGAGTCACCGACCGCACAGAACGGTAAATTTGCCGAGCCAATCGGAATCTGCGTGATTTCACGAAAATTGTTATCGTAAATGTAAATGACATTCGTGCAGCAAACCGCAAAATACGCCCTGTTTAGCCGCATCACCTTATCGAGAACACCGTCTAACTTTGTTGTCAGACCGCGTTCATCCCGAATCTCCTGATAAGCAGGATAATCAGTGATATGCTTGCGGCAATTTGAGAGCGGTTCCCATTGCCAAAGCTGTAATTTTTCGCCCTTTTGCACAGCATAATACAGCAGATTGTCAGCGACACAATAACGCTGGTTTACGGTGGACAAAGGTTGATTATTATAGCGGACAAGATCATACAGTGGACACGCAGGTGTATTGTGAGAACATGCAACACGCTTACAGACCGATTCAGTATGCCCATTTTTGAGTGAATAGGCGTAGAGTACAGCAAAACCGTCTGTTGATGAGTATTCAGTGTAATACAGGTTCTCATTATCACAAAAATACTGTGCGTTTAACTGCGTATTGTCTGCATTCAGTAATCTAATTTGGCCTGTACCGCCAAGTGCATTTTTATTTGAATCAAGGGTTTCTGATGATAGAATACCGACAGCTGCTGATATTATGAAAGCACTCACCAAAACAATAAAAAAAAGAGCGCAATATAAAATAATTCTTTTCATATTCATTCTGTTATATAAAATAATTCACGTTGCATATATATCTGCGGCATAGATAGATCACAATGGTCAGCCTGTTCAAATAAAACAGCCGCAATATATGAATATTCATTATGGGGTAGATTGGTCTTTATTGGGATTTTCCAGGAAATATCTTTTTCTGAAATATCTATTTTCAATAACGTAGTACTATCGTTCCATGCATTTATAGCCTCACCATTTCGAAAAACAATACAGAATCCTGAAAAATTACGCGGATTTCCATTATATGAATTTATATAAGTTAGATTTAATGGTGTACGCGATGAGATTTCGAAACATTTTGGGCTCTGAAAACATGACTGTATGTATTTCTGCTCTACCAATCCTGTGGAACTATTCTTTATTGCGTTGATTTCTAAATCATCTTTTCCTAAAACATTGCTTTTAATAATGTCAGTAATATCATTATCGACACTATATATAGCGTTTTTTCCAAGGTGATTATTTGATGCAATGAAACTGTCTGTATCTGATAAACAATAGTAATTCCCAATTTGTGGAACATAAATCACACCATATACGGAAATGCTATTTTGTCCTTTAATTGTGTTGATATAATTAAGTTCAATTGTTAAAGCTGTATTTTCTCCAATTGATGCAACTGTTTGAAGTATTCCATTTTTGCTTTTTTCATTGTCTATCGAAAAATCAACCGGTTCTCCATTTATTGTTACAAATAGAGTTAAAATGTAATTACCTAGAATGATATTGTTATCTGTAATAAAAAATGACTTTAAACAAAAAGACACTTTTCCATCTTTACATGAGCTAGTGTCTTGTTTTATGGGGAGCAGTTTTCCATTTGAATCAATTCCAGATCCAATTCCTAAAGCCATAGAGGCATTACATTGAACTTCGCCATAATTTGACCAATCAGGTTTAAGAGCCGTATATTTCTTAGAGTCATGCCCGTTATTATTCTCTAAATTCGATTGAACAGAATACAGATCAGTTGATGGAGAAGTATTCATTGAACATCCATATGCAAATAAACAATTCAGAAGCATCAGGCAAATATAATATCTTTTACGCATTGTTCATTACCTTATAATCTTATATAAAAGCAGTGCTGCTATGATCTGAGCCATAGCAGCACATTCCGAAAGACCATGCTTTAACTATAGTAGCAGTATTGATGTGTCAATAGATTGCATTCGTCCCATGCTGATTTAGAAAAATAGTATACTTCGCCTTTTATAGAATTATTTGTGACTTCATTATTAGCGTGATTATTATCCAACCATCCTTGACTGTAGCCACTGGGTGTTCCTGCATACCATGAACCGCCGTTTTTCTTATACACATAAGAATCCATAGCATATTCTGCATTTCCAGAGACTCGTGTCATTTCGGTTCTAAGATAGAATGTAGCTCCGACAACAGAGGTTTCATATCTTAAATTAAAGCACGATCCATCTCCCCATATATTATTCCATTGATTGCTAGTAGCGCTGGCCGAAATTGCACCAATTGTACTAGAAGCGATAGCGCATGAAATCAACGTGACAATGATTTTCTTAACCATGAATATCCTCCTTACAATAAGCAGTGTTTATGGACAATCCCTTCATTATTATAAAAAACGAACGCTGTTGCTTTTAATCCAGCCAAATATCAAGAGCATTCCGATACATCCCATTGACATTGTCATGCAACACACCATATTTACGAAACTTAAGCTTTGGCATATTGCAAT
>JAEEGL015865373.1_pt1 | contig 33143 bp, 29 predicted proteins | sample 9134231 | NCBI WGS metagenome assembly JAEEGL01 (sample SAMN16246548, study PRJNA631951) | gut metagenome | biome: gut microbiome; feature: rumen; material: fiber-attached | host: Bos | place: Iran: Karaj | collected 2018-10 | reverse complement strand
TTCGTCAAAAGGTTTTAGGGCCTCAACATCCGTATCAAAATAAATACCGCCGTAATTATAAATAATATCAAGCCTGGCATAATCAGGCACAAAACCCCATTTTTTTTGTTTATAGGCATTAACCATGAATTTATTTTTTTGGAAATCATAATTACTTTCATCCCAACGTTTTATTTGGTAATCGGGCATGACACGCTGCCAACTTGCAATACATTTTTCAGCAAGAGGTGTTAAAGGTTTGCCACCCAACCAACAGTAGTGAATAATTTTTGGTATCATATATCTTTACTTTTTAACTTCTCCGATATGAAAAACATTATTCCGAGAGGATAGAATAAATACATCCACCATAAGGGATTTAATTCTGATTTCTTATTACCTTTATAGAAAAAATGTGCTTTCCAATACACACAAATTGCCCTTAATTTTTCCTTGTAAGAATAATGCGGGTCCTTTATTATAAATAAACTTGTATACATGCTGCCTTGTGGGAATTTAACACTTCGCCCCCTAATTTGTGATAATCCGCCGGGCAAATATTCGCAAAAATAGATGTTTTCATTAAAAAATCGCATAAGATATTTTTGGGAAATGGTATTCCAAACCACCATTTCTTCCAGAAAATTTTCTCCTTCAAATTCTGGGAAAGGATATTCTCGTAAAATTTTTGTTTTGCAAGCGCCTGCCATATCACCTTTTATCTTATATTTTGTTCTTATTTCGGTCATGGAAGTATCTATAGTTTTAAAATTTAATTCTCCACCAATTCTCTTACCGTTAAAGTGTGCGCGCATGGCGCTGATACCTGCAAAATGTTGATTATCTTTAATTTCAGAGTACATCTCTGCCATCCTTTTTGTAGCGTTTTTGGATATGTAATCATCACTGTCTACAATAAAAAATAATTCACCTTTTGCTAATTGTACGCCTCTATTTATAGCTCTATGCTTACCACCATTTTCTTGATATAAATAAGTTATTTTAAATTTATTATTTTCTTTTTGCCAAGCGGTAAATAAATCCTTCGTATTATCTGTACTACCATCATCAATTACAAGCCACTCAAAATTGTAGGTTTCTTGTTTTTGTAAACTTTTATATAAAACAGGAAGACAAAAACCTCTATTATAAGTAGGGGTAAAAATCGTAATTAAAAATTCCTGCTCTGTGTCTTTTCTCTCCATATTTAATATAATATCATATATGGAACAGACTTTTGAACCGGTTATCGGTCTTGAAATACATTTACAGTTAAATACAGCCAGCAAAATGTTTTGCAGTTGCAAAAATGTTGCCGGCAGTGCACCAAATACAAATATTTGCCCTCTTTGTACCGGGCAGCTTGGTGTTTTGCCTACTTTGAATAAAGAGGCAGTAAAATTAGCCATTAAAGCAGGCCTTGCTTTGAAAGCAAACATTAACGAAATTTCTGTGTTTGCTCGCAAGAATTATTTTTATCCTGACTTGCCTAAAGGTTACCAAATTTCCCAAGATTTGCACCCTATAATTTCACATGGGTATATTGAGGTGGAAGATAAGGCCGGAAACACTAAGAAAATCGGCATTACCCGTGCTCATCTTGAAGAAGATGCCGGCAAAAGTATGCATGGTGGGGACTGTTCTTTAATTGATTTAAACCGTTCCGGTGTGCCTTTGCTTGAAATTGTTTCCGAACCTGATATGCGTTCCCCGCAAGAGGCATATAATTATTTAACAAACCTTAAAAGAATGATGGCTTGGCTGGATATTTCAAATTGCGATATGGAAAAGGGTGAACTTCGCGTTGATGTCAATTTGTCCCTTCGCCCTGTCGGTACAGAAAAGTTCGGAACGCGCATTGAAATCAAAAATTTAAATTCTTTTAAAGCGGTAAAAGATGCTCTTACTTATGAAATTGAGCGCCAAACCAAACTTTTAAATGAGGGGGGCAAAGTCCTCCAACAAACTATGCTTTGGGATGACGCAAAAGGCCAAACTAATGTCATGCGTTCAAAAGAAACAGCCCAGGAATATAGATATTTTCCGGAGCCGGACCTTCCGCCTTTACAAGTAACGCAAGCGGAAATTGAGGAAGTAAAAAATGCTATGCCGTTACTTCCAAATGAGCAAAAAAAAGTTTATATGGATACACTTGGCCTTAATGCTTATGATGCCGGTTTGGTTACTCAAGAGCGTGCAACAAAAGATTATTTTGAGGCAGTTTTAAAAGAAGGCGTGCAAGCCAAAGCGGCGGTAAACTGGATATTTTCAGATCTTGCGGGTAAGTTAAAAGCAGCAAATTTGGAAATTGCCCAAAGCCCTGTTGTTGCAAAAGATTTGGCATTTTTAATCAAGCAAATTGAGGGTGGTAAAATATCTTCCAAAATTGCAAAAGAAGTTTTTGCCAAAGCCTTTGATAGTAAAGAAAGCATTAAAAAACTGCTTGAAAGTTCCGGTGCTTCACAGGTAAACGACGAAGCTCAACTTGAAGCATGGGCCAAAGCCGCAATAGAGGCAAACCCGAAAGCGGCTGCCGAAGTTAAGGCAGGCAATGCAAAAGCCATTGGTGCTTTGGTTGGGCCTGTAATGAAGGCATCCAAGGGCAAAGCCAACCCGGCACTTTTAAATAAGATTTTGAACCGTTTAATTAAAGGGTAAATATTATCTAAATGGCCCTATGTTGTATTTTGCGCTTTACGTGCAAAATTGCTAAAATGTTACTATGCCGAGATAGCTCAGCTGGTAGAGCAGCCGCTTCGTAAGCGGCAGGTCGTGGGTTCGAACCCCATTCTCGGCTTATTCTTTTGGAGGGGAAATGCAAAATACCGAAACTCCTGCCCAAAGTGGGAAAAATCGCCTTTTAACTTATTGGCTATCAGCTTTATGTTTTTTTATTTCCCTGCCACTTTTTTTGAATTCTCTAGATAGCGCGCAAATTAAAATTACCCTCTATTATATAGGGGCAATCGGTGCCTTAGGCCTTTGGATTTCCAAACTTTACTTTTATAAAGAAAATATTTTTACACGCCAAAACCTTATTAAACTTTTACCCTTTGTATTATATGTCGGTTATGTTGTTATAAGTTATTTTTTCCACCCATATATTATGGGGCGCGCGGAAAGTTTATTCAAATTTTTAGGTATTTGTATTTTCTTTTCTATTGTCGCGTTTGAGTTTGATAAAAATGATATAGACTTGCTTTTCAAAGCGATTATAGGTTGTGCTTGGGTAGTGGGTACTTATGGTTTAATTCAAGTGATAAACCTATATGTTTATAGTGGGGTTGATTTACTGTATTGGACTAATGCCTTCCAAAAACGTATATTTTCTACAATTGCAAACCCTAACTTTTTGGGTAATTATCTCTTATTTTCTTTAATGGTTGTTTTGGCACGTTTTTGCTATACACATTATAAAAGATATATTTTGCTTGCGGCAATTTTGGTTACCGATATATTTTTTACCGAAAGTAAAGGTGCTTGGGTTGGTCTCGGCGTAAGTTTAGTCGTTTTTGCAGGTATTTACTTAAACTTTTTTAAAACTAAATTAAGCGAACATAAAAAAATAATAAATATTTCCGCTTTAATCTTCTTTTTAGCTTGCGCTGCTTTAACAGTACATTTCGGTGCTAAACGTATGCAATCTGTAAATTTCCGTTTATCTACTTGGCGTTCAACTTGGGATATGGTACAGGCAACACCTATTACAGGAACCGGGTTCGGATCTTTTCAAGTAATATATCAAGCATATAAAAGGCCCGATATATTTTATATGGAGAATTTGCATAATGCCGAAACCCAGCACGCTGAAAATTTCTTTTTGGAACAATGGGCATCATTGGGTATTTTGGGCCTTGGCTTATTTCTATATTTGGTTTTTTATCAGCTAAAAGGTGCTTTTAATTCTTTAAGATATTTGGAGCATTCGGGAGATAAAGAAACTGCCTGCAATTTATTTGCCGCTTTAATGGCCGGCAGCGCGATTTATCTGCACAATTTAGTGGACGTTAGTATTTATTTTGTATCTACAATGTATTTTTTGGCACTATTTAACGGGATATTATTTAATTTAGCTTACGGTGGTCTTGAAAAGACAAAAAGGGAAAATACTACCAATAAAAAGCCCGGTATTTTAACTTTAATTTTATGTTTTTTGGCAAGTTCTTGCATTTTATCTTTGATTATATTTGTAGGATATCAATTTGCCAAAATCGCTTTATCAGATAACATTTTGTTACTAGGGCTTTATTGGGGTTTTTTCTTAGCGGGTTCCTTAGGAGTATTATGGGTTTTTTGTTACGCAATTTGGAAATATAGAAAAGTATTTGTGGCAATTTTACTTTCTTTAACAGCATTTTTGATGTTTAAGGCTTTTGGAACCTTGCTCTCAGATCATTATTTGAGTATAGCCTCATCTATGTCAATGACGGATAATAAAAACCCGGTAATCGGAATTATATATACAAAGGCCATAAATTTAAACCCTTTTAGAACCAGTGTTAACCAGTTTAAAGCCTCATTTTTTGTGAATAGATTTGATATGAGAAGGAAGTTCCTTCCGTTAGAAGGGGATACTGAACCTATGAACGATTTTGAGCGCGCAGATAAATATTATCAAAAAGAAATATCTTTAAGTCCAAACAATGCTTTGGTTTGGCATAATCGCGGTTTGCTTTATAGAAAAATGGCTGCATATATCGGCCCCAAAAACTTCTATGACGGTGAAAAATATTATAAGCAAGCGGAAACGTTTTTTAAACATTCACTACATTTGGATCCTGTATTTGATAATACTTATTTTCAACTTGCGGATATCGCAGCTATGCACAGGGATTTTAAGACGGCTAAAGTTTGGCTTAACATGTATATGCAAGGGCCTCAAGATGTTGTCAATAAAGATTATTTGGCCCAACATAAAAATAATGAAACAGCCAAAAAGTATTATAAAATTTTTGATGAAGAAGAAAGGAAATTAAACGAACAAAATGCAAAATAAAATTTTAAACTTTACCGAAATAGTGAAAAGGCTTTGTTTTATAGGTTGTTTATTTGTTTGCCCTTTACTGTTTTTAACTGATACCACCCAAAATCCTTTTGTTATACAGTCCTTGTCTTTAAGTATTTTTTGCGGTGTTTTTGTTTTGTGTTATATCATAGAATCGATATTAAAAAAAGAGATAAATTTACGCTATTCTAAACTAGATGTTATTTTTGTTATTTTTCTGTTTTCTTTGTTGTTTTCCTTGATTGTTAATTATTTTTGTAGCGATAGTCCTGCAGCTTTAATAAATGAATTCTTGCGCAAATCAGATTATTTAATTTTTGGTTTAATATTTGGGTTTTTATTTGCTAAATTAGCATTGACAAAAATTGATTTTAAAGTATCTTCCTATAAATTTTTTAAAAATATTTTTATTTGGTGTTTGGCCTGGTTTTTGTGGAAAATTCAAGCGAGTGCAATAGTAGCTGTTTTGATTTTTGGTGCCGGTGTTTATTTATGCTTTTTGCATTTAGGGAAATATGGTATAAAAGAAATTTTAGATATTATGCTCGCGGTTTGTTTTTGTGCATGTTTATATGGCATAATGCAGGCATTTGGTTTTGAATTGTTTTGGGTTTTGGATATTTCCAAAGAATTCGGGGCACGCCCTGTTTCCACCTTCGGTAACCCAAATTTTTTGGCTTCCTTTGTTTTGCTTTTTTTACCTTATTCAATGCTTTTATTTTTGCAAGCAAAAACTAAGCAAGAAAATTTAATAAGTGGCTTTATAGTTTTAGTTTTATCTTTGTTTTTAATGATATCAGGTACACGTTCTTCGTGGGTAGGTTTGGTGGCATGCGGTTTAATATTTTTTATTTGCGCAAGAGAGTTTAGAAAAATATTTTTAAGTAAATTCATAAAAATACTTATTCTGTTTTTGGTATTTTGCACTTGTACTTTTGCTTTAGTATTCGGTTTAAAAAATCATGGTAATTCCGCCCCGGGGGCAAGAATTTCAGAAGCAAAACAAGTTTTAAGTTTAAACACATTGTCTTTACAAAGCAAACATTTTATACAGCCTTTGCATCAACGTTTAATGATGTGGTATTGTGCTTTAAGTAATTTCAAAAATTCTCCTGTTATGGGTAAAGGTGTAAATTCTTTTCAACTTAATTACCCGTATTGCCAAGGGCAACTAATTGCTAAAAATCCGGCTTTAGATAAAATGCAAATGCAAGCAAATAATACGCATAATGAGTATTTGGAAATTTTATCTGATGGTGGTTTAATATCTTTTGCCATTTATGTATTTTTGTTGTTTTCATTTTTTGCGACATTTAAAAAAGAGATTAAAAATCTTACAAAAGAAGAAAAATATTTTTATATCGTTTTGATGTTAGGTTTAGTTAGTGTTTTGATTGATAATTTGTTTAATATAACTTTGAGAACTTTGCTTGTAAGTTTTGCGTTTTGGTTTATATTATCGTCTATAAATAACATAAGTGCTAAAAACAAAAAAGTGGGTTTTAATAGAATTTCCCTTTTTATAATTTCTGCTTTGATTTGTTTGTTTATTTACAGTTTAATCAATTTCCAAACAAGATATTTTATAGCACAAACTTATGAATTAAGCGGATACAAAAATTTGGTTAAAGGGAATTACAAACACGTCGTAGAAGACATGGATAAAGCAATAAAATTATCGTCTATAAGGCCGGAGCCTTATTATATTTCCGCAAAAGTAAATATGAACCTAAATGAATTTGAGAAAGCTAAAAAAATCAATGAAGAAGCGCTAAAATTATATCCTGCGTATTATGAATTCCATTTTTATCTTGCTTCTTTGAAATATGTGCAACAAAATTATACGGGTGCTTTAACACATCTACGCAAAACTTTAAATTTTTTGCCGACTTATTCCCCGGCAGCTGAATTATTTGCAAATATTTTGTTAGGCCAAAATTATGTGTGTGAAGAAGATAAAAAAATACTTCAAAACTTAGTTGAAATTTTACCGCATGAACCAAATTTGCCGTCATATTTAGCAGAAATTTATTTTAAAGAAAAGGACTGCCAAAATGCAAATATTTTTGCGCTAAAAACTTTGCAAAAAAATATTTTTGACAAAACTGCTTTAAAGATTGCCACCAATTGTAAAAATGATAATGCCAATGCCGAATTTTTACAAAGAGCAAACAAGATCAACGCGTTGAAAGAAAAGTTAAAATTAAAGCAAGATGAAACTGTGTTTGAAGAAATTAAAAAACTCAAAAATGAATATCCGGATGAAACGGAAGTAGACAATTTACTATCTGAATTTTATTTTAGGCAGGGTAAGTATTGTGAAGCAACCTATATTTTAAAGCAAATTAAAGGGGATAAGTTTAGAGGAAAATCTTATAATTTGTCTTTAGCTTTATCTGCGCAAAAATGTGGAGATAAAGAAACTGCCAAACGTTCGCTTGAGGAAATATTAGATTTTTGTCCTTATGATGAATTTGTCAAAAACAGGTTAAAAAATGTTAACATATAGTATGTACGTTAAGAAACGCTTTACAAATGCTGATAAATTGATATAATGTTTATGTATGGGCTTGAGATAGTTCGTTAGGAGAGGCATATTTTATGAAATTAAAATTAAAGATTTTTGTGTTGTTATTTGGTTTTTGTTTCGCATTATCCTCTTTGCTTTTAGCTTCGGGGAATAGGGCTGAAGAATCTTTGTCAAAGGGGAAAAGACTTTATGCGGACGGTCGTTATGAAGAAGCAATGGACAGTTTTATAGATGTTTTTGTTAGCGGTAATGCGGATCAAATTTCCGAAGCTAATGAGTACGTTAACTTAATTCATTTCGATAGAGGTGGGGTTGTTCCTCCCAAACAAATTCCTTATGATCAGGAAATAGAAAACCTTCATAAATCCGGCTCAAAAGCAGGAAAAAGTTCCGGCGAAACTTCCAGCAATCAACAAGCAGGTATTTTTAGAGAAGTTTATATGACCGACGATTTGGAAGATATCCCTGAGCCTGCAACATCTGAAATGGAAGCAGATCCTTTCGGCTATCAACAACAAAGTGAAGAAGCAAAAGCGGAAGAAACCGTTGCAGATTCTCAAGGAGAGGCACAAGAAGACCAAAATGAAGGGGAACAACAAACAACTTCTGAGGAAGCAGTTACCGAAGTTACCGAAGAGGAACTTGTAACTACCGAAGATTCTTCTTTCCCCAGAGGCAGCAAATCAAAAGTACGTTCTTTACAAAAGAAAGCAGAAAAACAAAAAAGAAAAGAAATGATAGATTCTTTGGTCGCAAAGTTAAATGCGGAAGAAGATGTTCAGGTTTATATGCGCGGTGGACGTGTGGATGCGATCGATATTAATTCCGCTGCATTATTTGCCGGCCCTTCAATAAGCAAGATATCTTCGCCTATACTTGATGACGTTTATGCTTTGATGATTTTAGAAAATTCTCCTTCCTATGTTATTTTACCTGAAGGAAGTTATACAGATGATGTAACCTTGCACGCAGTACGTCAGGCAGTTGCACTCAATACATACTTAATAAACCGTGGTATGTCACCTTCAAAAATGAACTTAAACATGGGCTTAACAACACAAGAACCGCCTGAAAAATTTAGTAATTTAGCAGGTATATCAATTGTGTTTGATTATGATGGCGTATCACGTTTAAAATCTAAATTGCAAGATAAAAATTTACCGCCGGTGTTAAGTTTGGCTGTTTATCCTTTTGAAGAAATTACACCTTCAGCCGGGGAAGTTTTTGTAATAGACTTCTCTGTTATGGAAGGTTCCACTTCAATCAAAGAATGGGTATTACAAATTGTCAGCCATAACGCAGATGATCACTATTACGTAGTAAAACAACTCTCCGGTGACGGTGCTTTAAATTATCAAACTTTCTGGAACGGACATAAGAGATACTTCGGGCATTTATTGCCGCTCGGCAAATATACTCTTGTACTTAGGGCTAAAGATATTGCCGGGCGTGAACGCATTTTAAAACGTCAACTTGTTTTAAAGGAAGGCCCGGAAAGAGAAGATGTAATCATTATAAAAACTGAATCTGAAGTAGCCAATATAGAGAAAGCCAAAGCGGAAGCAAATAAGGACAAAGAATTGGATTATACTCAAAAGAGACTTTGGACTAAACCAGGTAAAAGGCAAGTAGGTACGGTGGATGAAGAAGAAAGTTCACAGACTTCTTCAGTGGTATCTGTTACACAAACTACACAAACAGTTTCTGAGAGTAGTACAGGAGTAGCGGATGTCCCGCAAGAGCAAGAAACAAGTATGGAAGTAAGTTCTTATGGATCCACAAATAATTCCTATGAAACTACTACAAGTACGGGGGAAGAGTTCGATTCCGGTGAATTTTAAGTATTAGGGGAATATATGGACATAGCTAATATTTTTGACAAATTTTCTGGCATAAAGCGTTCTGATTACGTGGAATGTATAGGTATACATATTTCCTTGACTGATGTTTATGTCGCGCAAGTTACTACCGTTGCAGGCGGGATGGAGGTTAATTCGCTGATAAAATTACCTATCAGTGATGTTCCACAGGAAAACTTAAAACCTGCAGAATTAAATGAAGGTTTTTTTGCTACAACAAAACATTGGCTTGATCCTATACAAAAAATTTTAGAAAATAGAGATTTTAATACGAAAAATGTTGTTATTTCTCTGGATCCTGCTTTTTGTATTCACAGGCATTTCGTAATTCAAAATATAGCCCGCGCTTATTGGAAACAAACAATACCCCTGCAGGCAAGAAAGTATATACATTATCCTTTTGAAAAGGGTGTATATGACTTTTATGTTTATCCTTTCAATGCACCTTTAAGCAAAACCCAGAAACTCGGCGTAGTTTTTTGCATGACTTCAGCCAAAATAATTTCTGCGTTAGAATCCGGCATGAAAAAAATAGGGCTTAACTTGGTTTCTGTGGAATGTTCCGCTATATCTACCTATCGTCTTTTAACACAAGTAGATAAAGATAACTCTGAGCAAAAAGGTATTATATATGCAAATTTTACTTCTAACCACGGGCAATTTCTGTTTGCATTAAACGAAGTTCCTTTGATGTCTAGGGAAGTTGAAGTTCAAAAAGCCTTGGGGGCAAGAAACCGTTTGGAAATTACAAATTGTATGGATTTTATTTCCAAACAACTTGAAAGGAATCCTTTTGAAGATGTTGCTATAGTTTCCGATGATGGGGACTTTTGGGTATACATAGTTGAAGGGGAAGTCAAACAACACGTTAGAACAAGCAAAATAAGCGAGGTTTTCGGTTTTAAAGTGGAAGGTTTTTCGGAAATGGCTGTTTTAGGTGCCTGTCTCAAATTTGTTAATAAAAAAGTACCTGATATAGACTTTTATAAGAGTAACCGTTCCAGCGATGAAGAAATCGGTGCCACAATGTTTGCTTGGCTGATTGCAGGTGCTGTTTCCGTGTTAATAATACTTTATATTTTATTCATGCAAATATCATCTGTTATTACTACGGTTCAATTAAAGGCTAGTAAAAAAGATCAGAAAGAGGTGACGGATTTTCAGGGATTGTATGCAGACCAAATTAAAGCAAGGGTTGCGAATTTGAAAAGTAATACTAAGAAATTGGAAAATTTATTAGTTGATCCGTACTTTACTAAAAAACTTTCCGCGTTGCCGAGGACTTTGCCTGAAGATATTTGGCTTTCAGGGGTAGTTATAGATTATCCTTATAATTTTGATATCAAAAAAAGCAATGCCACTTTGGCAATAGAAGGCGTGGCCAGCAGTATTTCCGGTAATAAAGAGGAATTGGTTTTGGGTGATAAATTCAAATCTAATTTATCTTCTGACTTGGATTTCGCCGATTTATGTAAAAATACAGCAAATATAACTTATAATACCGATAGTGCGATAAAAAACAGAGGCGAGGCCTTTGTTTTAGGTACAAAATTTATTGTAAAGTGTGGGAATAAGTAAAATGAAAATAGAAGATATTAAAACAGGCATGACTGATGCCTCCACGATGATAAAAGATAGGAATTTTAAACCTTTTTTAAGGCCGTTTGTAGTGTTATTGGTAGTTGTTATTGTTGCTTGGTCCTTATATAAAGGTACATCCGATCAAATAATAGGAATGAAAAAGAAGGCGGAGGCTCAGGCAGTGGAAGTGGAAAACAGGGAAGATTATTTAAAGAGTAAAGCCAAGTATAAAAAATTAACGGAGGAATTGCCACCTAATACGCAGAAATCTTTTTGGCACCAGACGGAACTTATCTCCATAATGGAAAAAGTCGGTTTACCGAAAGATTCTTGGTCTAAAGGCAATGAAATCCAAAATTCCGATGGTGTATTTACGATATCGACTATTCCTGTTAAGGGGGATATTACTTTTGACCAATTAGGGCGTCTTATGGAAACAATAGAAAACAGCCCTACTTTTATGCGCGTATCTGATTTAAGAATAAGCCGTAAACAAGGGGAAACAACGGAAAAATTAAATGTCACTTTTAATACCAATACCGTTTTTATACAGGATAAAGATTTTCCTACTTTTGTAGGAGGCAAGAATGAAAAATAAACTTATATATACCTTTATAGTCTTGAGTTTATGTTTTGGGGCTATTGTTAATGCCCAAAATATAAAGAATGACAAGGCAAATGCAGGCTTTAAAAGTGCGGCAGGGGCTAAAAAAGTTTCTTTTAATCCCGGTAAAAGAAACCCATTTTTATCTAAAGAAGAAGTTATTAAAATAGACCAAGCTAAAAAAGCCGAACAACGCAGATTGGCTGAAGAAGAGGCGGAACGCAGACGTCAGGCGGAATTGGAAAGAGAGCGTTTAATGAGGCAAAAAATTCTTGAAGATGAAATAAGGCGTTACCCGGCCCGTGCTATTATGTATAAGATTCGCGTTGACGGTATTTTAGGTAAAGAAGCTATTGTTAACGGTGAAGTAGTTAATATTGGCTCTAAAGTTTTAGGAGCGAAAGTTGTATCCATTACGGATGATTCCGTTTGGTTTACATATAAAGGGCAAAGGTTTCAACGAAAATTGCCTTTGTTGTAAAGATTTGTAGTTTAAAAATTAGGAGGAAGTAATGAAAAAAAGTATAGCACTCACTTTGGTACTGGTGTTTGCTTCGTTTCAATTGTGTTCTCAAGTTGCCTTGGCACAAGGAACGAAAACTACATCAGGCCCGAAGGTAGACGTAGTAGATGATTACGGGGAAGAATCCAATGGCAGAATAAGCCAAGGGACAGAACCTTCCTTATATAAGCGGGCAGATGCAGTCTCTCCGTTAGACAGAAAAGTAACTATCAGGGTAAACAATGTTCCTATAGGTACTTTCTTAAACAGTATTTCCGCTCAATCAAGGATTAACTTTATTATGGGGGAAGAATTTTCAGGCAAGAAAATTTCTGCCTCTTTAACAAATGTTACTGTCCGTGAAGCGTTAGATACTCTTTTAAGAGTACAAGGGTTGACTTATCAAAGAGTTGGTAAGAGTGATTCTTACGTTATTACGAATCGTTCTGAGGAAGCTCCTAATACCATAACAAAAGTTTATACTTTAAATTATGTGTCTTTGCAACCTAATACATCTATATCGACAGATTTAAATTCCGTCATGCCTACTGATGTGTCAAGCAGCAGTTTTAGTAATGGCGGTAGTACTTCTTTCAATGTGTTTGACAGTTCTTCCAGCGGTGGTGTAGGCGGCCCTGGGTTCTCATTAAATAATTCTTCCCAACAAACCATTTCCGGTGACGGAAGCAGTGCTATTTTGGCAGTTATTCAAAGTGTGCTTACAAAACAAGGGAGAATTGCTGTTGATTCCAGAACTAACAAAATGATTATTACAGATGTTCCGGAAGTTTTCCCACAAATTGAAAGCATTTTAGATGAACTTGATATCAAAGCACCGCAAATTTTAATTGAAGCACAAGTAATTGAAGTTTCAAAAGGTAGCGGTTATGATGTTGGTTTTCACTGGAATATACAAGGTACTTTAACCGGCGGTAAAACGGAAATGCCGTGGAAATACTTTGGTGCCAGAGAAGGTAATAAAGTATTAAGATATTTTGGTGTAAGAGCTGCTGATCCTGATAATGCTACAGCTCCGGAACTTTCATGGGGCGATAGCGATAATGTATTTTTGGTTTTCCAAGCTATGATGCAAAACCAAGAAGCCCGTTCTTTAGGTAAACCTAAAGTTATTACAATGAATAATAACCAAGCAATGGTTACATCTTCTAGGGATGCTTCAATCGGCAAAATAACTAAAACAAATGAAAGTTCAGAAAGCAGTACCAGTGGTACTGAAAGAAAGAGAGTCGGTTTAACTTTAACTGTAACACCTCAAGTAAATAAAGAAGGTTATGTTACTTTAACCGTACTTCCTTCTTATTCTGATCTTGTCGCATCAGAAATGGGTGATACTTATGATACTGTTACCCGTGCCGTTACAACACAAGTTCGCGTTAAGAGCGGTCAAACAGTTGTTCTCGGCGGTCTGTTGCAATCTACGGAAAAAGAAACAGTTTATAAAGTGCCTTTACTCGGTCAAATACCAATACTTGGTTGGTTATTTACCTCTAAACAGAAAACTAAGAGCACAACAGACTTGGTTATTTTCATAACTCCTACGGTGTTGTCTGAATAATCAGTTTTAAATTGGAAGGATCGTTAAAATGGCAAAACAGTTGATAGATATTCTTATAGAAAGCGGTAAGTTAACTAAGGAAGGTTTAAATAAAGCCGAACTGCATGCAAAACAAAACGAAGTTTCTTTAAACGAAGCCTTGGTCGCTTTGGACATCGTCAAAGAAGAAGAACTTATCCAAGCAATGTCTAAACAACTTTCAGTACCTTATGCCAGTAAGCAAAATGGCATTTTGATACCTGAAAAAGATCAAAATCTAGCTAAGTATGTTCCGGAGAAGTATGCCCGCGAAAATGTCGTATTACCATTATTCGTGGAAGACGGAACTTTAGCAGTTGCTTTGAACGATCCTTCCAACGTATTTTTGTTGGACAATTTACGCATGATGAGTGGCCTTGAAATACAACCGTTTATAGCAAGCAAGTCACAATTATTTCAAGCACTCGATGCATTTTACTCTAAAAAAGATTTACTCGCGGAAGTTATTTCCGAGGCTAAAGAAGAAACAGAAGTATCCGATGGCGAAAGTTTAGATGAACTTTCTGCCCCGGGTGCAAAAATTGACTTAGATAGGGAATTTTCCGGTGCAGGTGCCCATTATGTTAAAATGGTTAACGCTATTTTACGTCAAGCGTTAACTGAAAGGGTGTCTGATATTCACTTGGAACTGTTTGATGAAAGGGTCAGTTTGCGTTTTAGGATTGACGGTTCTTTGTATGAAAGAACTTCCCCGGCAAAAGAAGACGTTGGGGCCATCATTTCCCGTATAAAAATTTTATCAAAACTTGATATCGCGGAAAAACGTTTACCGCAAGACGGAAGTTTCGCAGTAAAATTCCAAAATAGAACAGTAGAATTCCGTGTTTCAGTATGTCCTACGGTTTTCGGCGAAAAGTTAGTTATTCGTATTTTGGATAAGGGTAGCAGTGAATTGAATATTGATAAATTAGGTTTTGAACCTAGACAGAAAAAAGATTTCTTGGAAGCAGCTGCTTTACCCCACGGTTTGATTTTCTTAACCGGTCCTACAGGTTCCGGTAAAACTACTACATTAAACGCAGTTTTAACATCAATAAAAAGTACAGAATTTAATTTTATGACTTTGGAAGACCCGGTAGAATATAAACTCTCCGGTATTAGCCAGGTGCAAGTTAAACCTCAAATAGGTTTAACTTTTGCTGCTGGTTTGCGTTCTTTCTTGCGTCAAGACCCGGATGTAATACTGGTCGGTGAAGTCAGGGACTCTGAAACTGCAGAGGCTTGTTTAAAGGCAGCCTTGACCGGTCACTTGGTGTTTTCCACTTTGCACACAAATGAGGCCATCGGTGCAGTACCCCGTTTGATTGATATGGGTATAGAACCGTTCTTACTTGCCAGTTCGCTTGCATTGGTGGCTGCCCAGCGTTTGGTTAGGGTATTATGTCCTTATTGTAAAGTACCGTATGTACCGGGGCCAAGTACTATAGATCAGGTTTTAAGGGAATCAGGTTTACCTTCTAAAGATAGGCCGACTTGGACTTTCTTCAAAGCGTCAGGTTGCCCGAAATGTTCCGGTACAGGATATATGGGCAGAAAAGCAATTTATGAAGTATTTAAAATTAACGAAAACATGCGTAACACTATTTATCAGACTAAAGATTTAATTGAACTTAAAAAGGCTGCTCAAAGTACAGGGGCTTGGAATTTACGTGCGAGCGGTTGGAGAAAAGCTGTAACGGGTATTACTACGGTGGAAGAAGTTCTTTCCGTTACTTTAGCAAATGAATAAAAGGAGAAGATATGCCGAAGTTTAATTGTACAGTTCAAGATACTAATGGGAAGTATATCAGAAGTTCCATAACTGCTGACACTATGGAAAAGGCTATTTATGCCTTACAGATGAAAAATTTTATTGTTTTGGAAATAAAACCTGAAAAGACAAAAACGTCATTATCATCCATGTTCGGCTCTGCACGCGTTGGTTCCAAAAGGCCAAGCGGCCACGTTTTGGCTTTCTTTGCAGAACAACTCTCCACATTGCTTAGCGGCGGTGTTCCGTTAATTAGGGCTATTTCACTCCTTGGTGAATATTCTACTGATAGAAGTTTTGGGCCGGTTTTAGTTGCTGTTGCACGTGATATCGCAGGCGGTAATTCTATGCACGAAGCTTTGGATAAATATCCCAAAGTATTTGACCACACATGGATCTCTATGGTTGAGGCCGGTGAAGTTGGCGGTCATTTAGCAGATGCTTTGATGCAGGTTGCAAAATATGTCAAAGCTAAGGAAGCATTAAAGAGTAAAATTGTCACCGCTGTTTCATATCCTGCAGTTTTGTTCGTTATGGCAATGGGTGTCTTGGTTTACTTTGTTGTTGGTATAGTTCCTACATTTGCTGAGATTTTTAAAGATTTCGATATAGAACTTCCTACAATAACAAAAATTGTTTTAAAAGTATCAAATGGGGTGGCAGATCATTGGTTTTTAATTCTTGTACTGATAGGCCTTGCAATATTTATTTTTTATATGGTCATTTCGACACCTTCCGGCAAAAAAGTTTGGCATAAATTTCATTTAACTATGCCGATATTCGGAAAATTTATTTCTAACATTTACTTTGAAAAGTTGCTCAATAATATGTCTACTTTGTTAAACAGCGGTGTGAGTATCATCAACGTTTTGACAGTTATGGAAGAATCTTTCGTAGGTAATGTTATTATTAAAAATGCAATTACTTATTCTAAAAATGAGGTCGCATCAGGTAAAAGTTTATCAGAGTCTTTTAGAAAAACGAGAGTTTTCCCCGGTTTAATGACAGAAATGATGCTCATGGGTGAAGAATCAGGCCGTTTGCCAAGTATTATGGAAACTCTATCTGCCTTTTATCAGGAACAGGTTAACCAATTCTTGGCACGTTTCTCAGCTTTGATTGACCCAATTTTAATTGTAGGCATAGGTTCGATTATTGCAGTTATTGTTTTGTCTATCTTCTTGCCGATATTTAAGATGTCTCAGATTGGGGGATAATATGATAAACAAGAAAGGGTTTACTTTAATTGAAGTTGTCGTCGTTACTTTGATTATTGCAGTGTTGGCTTTGCTTGTCGCGCCGTCTTTCAAAAATTCTGCTATGACAAACCAAATGGAGAAAGCGAAAATAGGTTTAGTAGAATTAACAACAGCAGTAAAATTGTATAATGAAGTACACGAAGCAGATCCTATTTCCGGTGTTTTTAATGTGGAAAATTATCAAAAGTTAACCCAAGAGGACACAGAACAAGGTTATGTGTATTTGCAAAATGCCGCCGGGAGATGGGGGTTTCGCCCGGGATCTTCAACTGATTATTCTTTATGGGGTGGTGATGCCGTTTTGGATTGTCAGTATGTAATAGGTGGGGTGGGGGATTCTGTTTTAGCATCTACGACTTGCCGTTTTTATAACCAGGAAGATGATGTGGAAGAGTGTTATACTTTTTCTATAAATAGAACAAACCCTGCAGTTATTGAAAAAGCGAGGTTAGATAATTGTGAATAAATTTAATTGTTTTACTAAAAAAGGTTTTACTCTTATAGAATTAATTGTTACCGTAATTTTAGTTGCGGTACTTGCAAGTTATGCAGTTTACCATTATACTACTACTATGAGGGAAGGCGAGGTAAAGGCAGCAAGGGGAAAATTAGCGGCCCTGGGTGGTGCTGTCGAAAGATTTAAAATAGAACACGGGGAGCCTAACTTAGCAGGGAATTTGCATATCACTGATCTTAATTCAGCGGTATGTGATTATCAAAGTGCAGATCCTAGGAACAGGGTTATGAGTATCTTCGGTTGCGGTGATGTGGAAAGAAGTTTAGGGTTTGATTCTCATTTTGATTTCTATTTTGGTAATCCCAGTAGTGGTGATTGCGGAGGGAATCTTAATATGCTAACAGTTTTTATGCTTCCCAAAGAACAAGTAGAAGGATATCCCAAATGTGCTTTCTTTAACCCTAATACTGATTCAACGGTAGAGGTGCAATAATGAGTAATAAAAAAGCTTTTACTTTAGCGGAAATGTTGGCTGTCATAGCTATTTTGACTATTTTGGCTACTTTAAGTGCTCCTTTCGTTAGAGGTTATATAGATGATGCCCATAATGCTAAAGCACTTAATTATATGAGGGAACTTAATGAAGCCCGTATGAATTTTGAAAAAGATTATCCTGGTGTAACAGTTACTGAGGCATCTGCATATTTTAAATGTAAGATATCAGATTTTTATGGTGCATCAAATTTACAAGTTGGCCCGCAGACATTAGTAAGCTGTAAATATATAAGGCCCAGTGAGGATGTTCAAAGCAGATATTCTTTTACATTAGGAAATCCCAGCTGCGTGGCTTGTACGAATAACGGTGTTGTCCCTGTGATTTCCATGGTAGGTAATGATAATGCAGGGTCATATAATGGCAGATGCGCTTGTATGGATGCTTTGGGTAGGGTGTGTAGAGAAGGTAAAGATGAATGTGATTAATACATTTTATTGGTGGTAAAATTATGAAAAATAAAGGTTACACAATAATGGAAGCAGTAATAGCCATGTTTTTGGTGGTTGTCATGGTGGGGGCAGTGTTTTCTGCTTTAATGTCCAGCAGGCGTGCTATGATTGCATCTTCTGAAAGGGAAGAAGTTTTATATGCCATAGATAGTGCCTATGCTGCTATTAAAGATTGTCGTTCAAATACAAATTGCAGTTTAAGAAGTTGTATCGGAGTTTTCTCTTTTACCGGGCCTCAGAGTATAATTGGTTGTAATCAGTTTTTTACCTTTAATTTTGATAATGTGTGTTCCGGTACTACCAGGGCTTTTACATATGAGATCACCGATACGACTTCCGCTAATAATCCGAGTGCTTTTCTTTCCACAACTCCCGGAGCGGAGCCAACTTCTGTTCCTTTGCAAAATTTTGAAATTTTAGATATACAGGCAAATTGTCAGGAGGCATTATGACAAAGAAGGGCTTTACCTTAATGGAATTATTGGTATCCATCTTTATTACAGGTATGGTAATGCTTTCTTTGGTTGCCATGTGGAAAACTTCTTCTAATCATACAGCCCAAGCACAACGCCAATCTATCATAAAAAACGATAGTACCATTTTTCTTAGGAAACTTTATTCTGATTTCGTTTTTGCAAGTGATGTTATTTGTCCGAGAGTGTATCCCGGTCTACCTTCATGCACCCACAGTAATGAGTATATAGCAATCAAAAACGCAGTTATAGATTATAGTGATATAAGTAGTCCTAAAATTTCAAGAACAACGGCCCCTGTTTGCGGAACTTCAAATAATCAGTGGTTGGAAGGGTTGGATGGTATGACCGGCCATTGCATAAAACCTTCTTATGTAATTTATGTTTACGATGCAGACAATCACATGGTTTATCGTTGTACTAATAATTTCCTTGAAACAACTTCCGATATGTCAATATCAACATTAATTAGCACAGCGCATAGTTATTGTTCTAATGAAAGCAATAGGGAAGTGGTAATGCCATATGTTAATGGCTTCAGCATCACTAGTGGTGATGATATGGTGGCGCAATATGAAATTAAGAGAAATTTTGGTCAAGATATCCCGGATGTTTATTTCAGAGTCAGCCATATTTTACCCACAAGGAGGGGTGTTTAAATGTCTAAAAAAGGTTCTGCTTTAATGCAAGTTTTAGTTATAGGTTTAATTGTTGCGGCTTTTGCGGTTCTAATGCTTAGATATGCCGTTACAAGAACTGCCAATTTGTCAAGATCAGCCCGAATTTTAGAAGCACAAATAGTTGCTGACAGTTGTTTAGATCAGTATATGGCTTATCAGGCTACTTCTGAATTATTGGGTGAACCGCCGGGCTCAAATTTGTCCATGAACTGCCGTTTCTTCCAAGCGAATGGCAGTGTCGGTAACATTATGATGAATGCTACTGACGGTGAAAATGTAGAAGGTAATTATACGGTAACCACGCAGTTTACTGTCAATGTAGATGTAAACGCAGGCCAATAATAACAAATGCAAATTAAAAAAATATTACTTTTTGTTTTATTATTTGTATCAGGGGTATTGCTTTGCCTGGCACAAGATAAAACAAGTGATATAAAATGGGTAAATAGCAATTTAGGTGGTTTCCAAATAAAAATTGAACCTCATACACGTGGGATGATGACCCCCAATCTTGCTATGCAATTTAATAATGTATTTCAAATGTTGCGTCAAAATATTGCGTGGATGATTCCCAGTAAAGTCAGTGTCGAAGTCTATCAAGATAAAAAAAGTTTTTTAATGCATAACCATGATATCGCAGAAGATTGGTCCGGTGCTCTTTTTGATCCGGGTAGGAATATCATTGTTATGTATGATGAGCCGGATCATCAAAAACGAATGATGAAGAAGTTTACACATGAACTTACACATTTGTTTGTAGAAAACACCTTTAATCCTCCAAACTCCAAAGCTCCTCGTAGAGAACCGCCTGTATGGCTTAATGAAGGCCTCGCAGTAAATATGGAAGATATAGCCCAAACACCTAAGGGCGGTGTTTGGAATAATGATTTAATAGTTATAAATATCTTTTCAGGTGGAGAGTATGAGACTTTAAAAAAGCGCAAGGAAACGGGTGGCCTAAGCCAAAAAGAGAAAGAAGCCCTGCGTAAATTTGCGGTTTCAGATAAAGTGGTATTCTTCCAAAATTTTGTTGATTTTATGGAACCTGATTCTTATGACAAGGCCCTTGCAAACGACAAAGTAGATGATTGGTATTTACAAGCTTATGCGATGGTCCGATTCTTGTTTAGATCCAATAATTCCATAACCGCTAATAAGCGTATGCAATTCCAGCAATTTATGACGACACTTGCAAGATATTCTGTTAAAACAGATACAAACGGCAAACCGATTTTATCTGAAGATGGTAAGAAAATTATGGTTCGTCCAAGTGAAGAGGAAGCCCTAAAAATTGCTTATAAATATCAAAATATCTTGGATTTTGAGAAAGATTTTTGGTATTGGCTTACTGCGTTTCAAGCAATGGGCCGTAAAAAAATTAAAAACAACAACGGTAAGTAATATGGATAAAGAAAAATTAGAAAATTTATTAAATGAAAACAAACCCGCCGAAGTTTTAGAAATTTTGCTTTCTTATAAAGGTAAAGACAGTTATTTTTATTTTATAAAAAGTGAGGCTTACCGCCTCCTCGGTAAATTTGAAGAAGCAATAACGGAGGCAAAAAAAGCGCAAAAAATTGCCAAAATTGCAGAGGAAAAAATTGATATATTGCTTGCTTTATCCAAATGTTACCGTACGCTCGGTAAAGCAAAAGAAGCTCAAAAATTTGCTACAAGCGCCGGGGAAATTGCCCGTAAAGAACAATTGCTTGATGCAGCTATTTTGGCATTGCAGGAACTTGCTTTGGCCCTTCGCGCCGAAGGTAAATTAAAAGAATCAAAAATTTTGCTTAAAGAAGTACAGGAGTATTATCAAAGCGAAAAAGATTATGAAGGCCTTTCATTTATTGCTTGGGCTTTGGGCGGTATTTGCCGTCTTGAGGGGGATTTTAAAGAAGGCATAAATTTATTTAAACAGAGTTATAAATACGCTTCTGTTATTAAAGATAAAATCTCTATGGCTTATGCTTTATGCGGGCTTGCCGGTATTTTGCGTGTCAGCGGGGATGCAAAAAATTGCGTATTAAATTATGAAAAGGCGGAAAAGTTATTTGCTAAAACACAAGATATCTTTGGCAAAGCATATACAAATTGCGGTATGGCAAACGGTTTAAGGCAGGCCGGATTTTTAGATAAAGCGAGCAAACACTATAAACGTGCCGCATTGCTTTATACAGCGATACATGATACTGTTGACCTCGGCTTTGTTAAATGGGGGCAAGCCGATGTTTTAAAGCGTCAAAACAAATTAAAGCAAGCATTAGCGGTCTTGGAAGAAGCTAAAAAATTATTTGCTAATTCCGATGAAATACGTGGTCAACTTTTGACGGAAATTTCCCTTGCACAAGTTATTTATGCGTTGGGTGATAAAGCTAAAGCAGACAAAATTTATTTTGCCGCTGTTAGACGGGCACAAGCAGAAGGCCTGCACACCTATCTTGAAATATATACCTAATTTTTCTATAATTTAAAAAATCACCATAAGGAGATTATATGAAAAAGATAATTGCAAACCAAGCAGATATGCTAAGGTCTTTGGATCGTATGGCCCATCAAATTTTGGAAAATTACAGTGATACTTCCAATTTATGCTTAATTGGCATAAAGACACGCGGTGTATATTTGGCAAACCGTTTACAGGAACGCATTAAAAAGTTTGCGGGTATTACCTTACCCGTAGGTGTTTTAGATATAACTTGGTACCGTGATGATCTTTCAAAAGTTGCCGAAGACCCCCAAATTAAACAGTCATCTGTGGGTTTTGATATTAAGGATAAGAATTTAATTGTTGTCGATGATGTCTTGTATACCGGCAGGACAGTGCGTTCTGCTTTAGATGCAATAACTGATCTTGGCCGCCCACGCAAAGTAGAACTTTTAGTTATGGTGGATCGCGGACATCGTGAAATCCCTGTGAAAGCAGATTATATCGGCAAGGAAGTTATTACAGCTGATGATGATATCATCCATGTGCATTTAATTGAAAAAGACGGTGATGATTGTATTGTTCACAATATCGGCGGCCAATCAGAACGCGAAAAATAATATTCTGACTTATATTAAAACCCCGTTATTTTGAATAATTTCAATTTAACGGGGTTTTTATTTGTTGTTTGATATGGTTTTAATCTTTGTTGTCGGTTTTTATTAAGTAATCTATACCCAAGTTAAGTTTTTGCGCTGCTTTGTCCAAGTAACCTTCTTGTACGAATCTTTTATATAATTCATCCCACTCTTCTTCAGTTAAGCCGTATTTTTCCATGATCTGCTGTCTTGCATAATCTGTTCCGTCTTCCCCTTCGTGTTGTTTTTCATAGTCTGTTTTATAGGTTAAATATTCTTCTGATAACAAGGAAGAGAGTTCCTCATCACTCATCTCAGATATATCTTTTTGAGGATGCGCCTTAGGTTTGCTGGATTTCTTTTCCAAAGTTTCTTCTTTAGTAACTTGTGCTTTGGACGGAGACTCAATAACATTAGCTTTACGGAGTAATATATAAATAGATAATATTACCGTGAATAAAATTATCGTTATAATTAAGATATTGAGCCATGTTTGAAAATCAGTATGTTCAAAGATAATTTTCAAAACAAATAAAATTAAAAGTATAATTAAGAGTATTGCTAAGAAAAGACCTATCATTTTTTTACCTCACTGTTATTAACTATTTTTTTTGCAAGTTGCAGCATATTTTTGTCTTTCATGACTTCTGTTGCAATTTTGCGAAAATCTTCATCTTGGGAATATTTCATAAAAATATTTCTTACTTCCGGGCTATGGGCTATTTGTAAATAATTCTCTTGTTCTAAATCCTCTTGCGAAACCACAGTAAAAATTTCTTCAATAAATGTCCTAAGTTTAGGGTTTTGGCTGTAAGTTTCGATAGTTTGTTTTTCTTCTTCCGTTAATTCAAATTTTAGAACCGGTTTTACTATTTCTTTTTCTTGCTCAAAATTTTGTTCAATTCCTTCCTGTTCTTTTAAAACTAAAAGAGTACTGTCTATAATTACTTCTTCGGTTTTTTGTTGTTCCTGTTCGTCTCGCTTAATTTTTTCAAAAGGGGAAAAGTCCCTCTCTTCTTCTATTTCTTGTTGAGGAGGAGGTAAAAATTTACCAATCCTCCTCACAATAAAATTAGCACATAGCATCGCAAGTGAGAACGCCAACAATGCTATGGATAGTTTTTTTCTCATTTAACTTCCAATAATTCCACGTCAAAAATGAGTAAAGAATTCGGTTCAATCGGGCCTGCCTGCATATTGCCGTAAGCTGTATCCGGCGGGCAATACAAGGTGGCTTTTGCACCCGGTTTCATTTCTTGCAAACCAATAGTCCAACAAGAAATAACACCGTTTAACGGAAATTCTGCCGGTGTACCGCGGGCAACGGAACTGTCAAAAACGGTGCCATCTAATAATTTGCCTGTGTAATGTACTTTTACGGTATCCGCAGCTTTAGGATTTTTACCTTTACCTTTTCTTTCTACTTGTATAACAGCCCCGTTGGAAAGTACTTTTGATTTTTTATCTTTTTTAACATTTTTCAAATAATCATCTTGGGCAACTTTGCGTTTTGCGCTTAAAGTAGCTTTATCGTCTTCATATTTTTTGGCAATTAAAGGTTTATATTCTTCTAAATTAGTCTGTGATTTGCGGTTAAGTAAAGAATCACGCATACCTTGGGAAAAAGATTTATAAGAGTCTTCATCTTCCAAAATAAGTTGCTTTTTTACATTATTGCCTAACAAATATCCAAGTGAATACATAACTTTTTCATCAGATTGGTCCGTTGCTTTAGATTGCCCCGCTTGTGCAAGTAAAGCTGATGAAAATAAACAGCAGATAATTAAAGATAAGTATTTTTTCATTTTTAACTCCTTATTTACGTTCCAAATATTCTAAAACTTTTTGTTTTACTGCAAGTGCCGCATCTTGCCCGGCTGTGATTAAACTTCTGAGTTGCGCAGTTTCTTTTCTTGCTGAACCTTCACGTTCTGTTTTTGAATATGTTGCAAAAATACCGCCGGTAGCAAGATCTTTTAAGTTAACCGTTGCAGTTGAAGTGCACCAATTTAAACCCTTTGTTGTTTGGGATTCATATTTATCGACATAAACCTTCATTACTAAGTCTATATCGGCATTAGGTAAATTTTCACCTACTTGGAAACCTAATGTGTTTAAAGTGTCGATAATCGGGGTTTTAACTGTTTCACGGTCATCCCCGGTAATTTTGGAAGAAATTTTTATTTCATAAAATGCCCTATTGTATGCGGATCGGGCATTGTATAAAAGTTCTTCGTTATAGGGTGTTGCATCATAAGATAAAATTTTATATTCATCATCTAAATGGTTTCTTTCTTTTAAAAGTTTTTCCATTGTCAAAGCATTTTTAATGCGGACAAATTTATCTTGTTCCTCATTTAATTTTTTGGTTAAACTTTCTATTTTCGCATCATAACCTGTATAATAAGGTTGCAAGGCTTCCATGGCCGGTTGGCGTTCGAGTACTGCCATGGCATAATAACGTTTTTCACCATTGTCTTGTTTAATTTTCCATGTCTTTGCAATTTTGGCTAAAGAAAGGATATTCTCCCGTCTTGCCTGGCTTTGTTGATCCGAAGGCAAGGTAGCGAAGATATTTTTTATTTCTGCTAAAGCGGCTTCTTTAGCATCAGCTTTAGTGTTTGAACTCGTTACTTTAGAGAGATATTTATCATAAGGATAATCTTTTAAATTCTCTCGTAAGACATTTTTATTGCCGCATGCACACATCACAGCCAACATCGGCACTATAACTAACAGTTGTTTTAGTTTCATAATTCTCCTTTATTTAGCGCTTCTTAAATACAAATACGTATGGCGCCCTCTATTAATTTGTACATCTTTAAAGGTGTGTTCGTCAAGTACTTTTTCATTTGCATCAAGTAATTGAACCCTGACTTCATGCCTTCCTTCGTCTAACAAAACATTTGCTTCCCTAATTTGTGCGGGCAAAGTAAACCAGGAGCGAGTGTCAGCACTTTCCGCAGCGGTAAAGAGACCTGTTAAAAGCATATCAACTATTACTCCTACATTGTCATCCTTTTTGGTCACTTGTTTTCGAACTTCCTTTGTCACCAAAAATTTTATGGCTGCCCTTACAGCAGAATTTATAAAAATTTTGTTATATTCTTCATCAAAATTCTTCTTAAAATAATAACTTAAATTACTTGCCAAATTCGTTTGCCCGACTATTTGGCCATCAACAATAATACGAGACCCTTTAATACGGTAAGGCACTTCCTGTACAACGGGTAAAGCAACGGAAATAGCATTTCCGTAAGCGCCTGCTAATGCGGAATTTATTGTTGTTTCACTTACACTTTGATAACTACTATCTGTGCCCAAGGCAAAACCAAATCTGTTCCAAGCGACCATAGTTCTTTGGGAAATTAAAAGCGGTATCATGCCGTTTAAATGTTGTACGGTTAAAAGCCCTTTTGTAGAATCTTCTTTTGTTATTTTGGGTGTTTGCGGAATTGTTGCATAAGAATCAGCAAACCGTGAATAAGCGTTTTTTGCGTTTTCCAAGGAAATACGAGCATCTGAATATGCTCCCCACATTAAAAATATTTGACTTGCGAAATATTGTAAAAACGGATCATCTTTGCCGGTATCTTCGCGGAGTTTATCCAGGTAAAACACCATGCTTCTTGTTTCAACTACCGCATCTTGCAAATTCTTTTCTTGTAAATATGCAAGTATTTTATAGAAAAATAAATAACCGAGTTCAAAATATTTCAAACGGTAAGGCTCTGAATAAGAATTGACTATATAACTTGTAAATTTTTGTGATATGCTTTTTGCATACAGGTCAGATTGTATATTTTGTGCTTGCGTTAAAACCGACAAAGTGTCTGTGGAATAATGGGTAGAATCTTGCTGTGTACTTAAATCTAGATAATATAAACTTGTATCGCGTTTGCCGTAAGTTTTTTTATTGTTTTTAATTCTTGCTTGTGCGGCTTCAAAGTTATGGTTTTGCATGTCCCCTATAACTTTGGTTTTATAACGTATAGAAGGCCCTGTGCAAGCGCAGAGTAAAACAATGCAACAAATTGCCGGCAGGGCCTTCATACTTCGCATAAATTATAACTTAAATGCTTTTTTGTTAACGTATTTTTTGATTTGTTTCTGGCCGTTCCAAAGTATTCTGTTTGTTTCAATGTTAATGAGTTTTAAGTTAACTTGATAGAACACAACACTTTTGCTGCCTTCTTGATCTTTAATATCGCTTAATACGCCGCTTAACATATAATCAGCACCGACTTCTTTACCAAAAGCTTTGCGTGTCGCTTCAGAGGAATATTCATCTTGATCTAAGCGTTCTTCGCGCAGTTCACCTCTTTCATTTTTAGAAGCCACAAATTCCACTTTACCGCTGTTTATTAAAGCTCTTTGAAGCTCTTCAATAAAAGTGTTAGTATTTATATGTTCCATGGAATCGTTCTTGACTGTACCTACGATTACAACCGGTTCATTACCGCCCTTTTCTTTTAAGGCTTTGGCATACCAGTTACCGTTTAAGCATTCGTCAATCATGGTTTTAGCAACTTCGCGGGAATCGGTATCGTTCCAACTGCCGCTGACATCTTTAGTTTGTTCAATTTCCATACGCTTAACTTTTGTTCCGCACGCAAGCAAAAGCGGGCAAACGAGTAAAGCGATAATTAACTTCTTCATACTTCCTCCTTGTACCTATAATATATTTTTACCATTTAACACACAAATATGTCAAGAAGTGCGAACAAATTTATATGTTGATCGGCCTTTCCATTTATATAACGAATAACGGATATAAAATATTGCAAATGTTTATTCTACTACGTAAGTTGCTTTGTCGCAATTGTTGCCTTTGTATTTCCAATCCGCTACGATTCCGTTTTTTATGGTGAATGTAGTATTGCAATAAAGGTTGTAAGAACTTCCGTTTACTGAAAAGATATCTTCTTTTTTATAGAGTAAATATTTTTTGTTACCCGATACAGTTGTCTTGGTTGGGTTTCCCCATTTTTTTATCAGTTGTTCTTCTGTTTTATCTTTCCAATTTTGTAAGGACTGTTCATATTTCACTTGCTTTGAATCAGATAAAGAAATCTTTTGGCTATTCTTGACTGAATGATTACTGCATGCACTCAACACAAATATTGGTAATAAATATAGTAATTTTTTCATATTCTCTCCTGGCGTAAGTATAATACATTTTTATCATTTAATAGGGGGGAGTGTCAAGATAAGCTGAACACAAGTAGCCTTAAAAAAGTTATAATATAATAAATAGTATATGAGGTTCCTATGCAAAAAATCAGAATATCAGATGTAGCCCAACATGTCGGTAAAGAAATAACTTTAAAAGGTTGGCTCTATAATAAACGCTCTAGCGGTAAATTACATTTTTTACAGTTACGTGACGGTAGTGCAATCATTCAATGCGTAGTTTTTAAAGGCGATGTTACCCCGGAAGTTTTTGAACTAGGCGATAAACTCGCTCAGGAAAGTTCCGTTGAAATTACCGGAACTGTGAGGGAAGATAAACGTTCCCCGCTTGGTTTTGAACTTGGTGTAAAAGATATTAAACTTTTGCAAATGGCAAAAGATTACCCGATTTCCAATAAAGAACACGGTACGGCGTTTTTGATGGATAACCGCCATTTATGGTTGCGTTCCAGCAGGCAAGTTGCGATTTTAAAAATTAGGGATGAAGTTATTTTTGCTATTCGCGAATATTTTAGGAAAAACGGTTTTACTTTGGTTGATTCCCCGATTTTAACACCGGCTGCATGCGAAGGTACCTCAACACTTTTTGAAACTGATTATTTTGGTGAAAAAGCCTTTTTATCACAAAGCGGCCAATTATACGGCGAAGCAAGCGCAATGGCACTTGGTAAAATTTATTGTTTTGGTCCGACATTTAGGGCGGAAAAATCTAAAACCCGCCGCCATTTAACAGAATTTTGGATGGTAGAACCCGAAGTCGCCTTCAATGATTTAGACGATAACATGGATCTCGCCGAAGATTTCGTTTGCTACTTAGTTGAACAAGTTCTAAAGAACCGCCGCAAAGAACTTGAAGTTCTTGGGCGTGATATTTCAAAACTTGAAAATATTAAAAAGCCTTTCCCGCGCATCAGTTATACTGAAGCAATTGAAATTTTAAATAAAAAAGGCAACCCAACTGAATGGGGGGGCGATATTGGAGGAGATGAAGAAACAATAATTTCCGAAAACTTTGACCGCCCCGTTATGATACACCGCTACCCGACGGCCATTAAAGCATTTTATATGAAACGCGATCCTAAAGACCCGCGCGTTGTTTTGGCAGTTGATATGATAGGCCCCGAAGGTTATGGGGAAATTATCGGTGGCAGTCAACGCGAAGAAGATTATGACACTTTAGTTGCCCGCATCAAAGAACAAGGTTTGCCTGTAGAAGCTTTTGATTGGTACCTTGATTTAAGGAAATACGGTTCTGTTCCCCACAGTGGTTTTGGGATGGGTATTGAAAGGTTTGTTTCCTGGATGTGCGGCTTGCACCATTTACGCGAAACGATACCTTTTCCGCGCTTGATGGACCGCTTGAAACCATAAAATTTATTTATTGTTGGATAAAAACTCCCTTGCTCTAAACAATGTGAAGAAAAAACGAAATCGTATTGTTTGTGTGCATAGTTGCATATTTAATTAGCATCGCCATCTTTGACATCAAAACAATCGATGCCACTCAAAATAGGGTCATTCCCACATCCTATATCAATTCCTTTTCCTAGAAAGGCTTTATTTTTTAATAATCCGAAATACGCTTTGGTTTTAGATGCTTCTCTCGAAATTATATCCTCCCGATATAAACTTATACTTCAATTCCAACATAATTGTTGGGATTATACAAGAAACAGAGTGTTTTAGTATGTCTATAAACATATAGTAAAGAGAGATTTACGACTAATTATCCATATAATGACATTAAATTAAAAAATGTAGACATAAACTGGGATATAATTTGGTATAATGAAATTAAAAGTTCTAATAAGGGTACGTAAAAGTTTTAAGTTAAATTACAGTTTAACCTTAAAATTAATTTGTTTTTTGAATTATAAAATTACTTTTTACGAAGATAAAATATTATGGAAGAAAAAAATAATCAAGTAGTAAATCAAGGAAATCAAAATCAAGTATCACAAAATGTAAACAATAATGAGCAGCCACAAATGGGTACGCTTGCGAATCAATCAGCTGCACAACCTGTTCAAGATGTTACTGCGGCTATCAATAATCAAAAAAACGTACAACCTCAAAATCCATTTATTGTTCCAATTCCAGCTATCCCCACACAAGAAGGTCCAATGGGTATTCGTTATGACTTTAACGACGGTGCACGTGTGCTTTTACCCAAAGGGCATTGGCACGTTCAAATAGAAGATGCGGAAAGTGATAATATAATTTTTGCTTGTGATGCAGACGAAGGTTGGGTATTAAGTAATAAAAAATATTATATTCCTTTTAGAATTCGTGTTTGGGTGCGTGGCGAACAAAATCCAATTTTAGACCATGAAATGAACCTTACAGGCAAAGAAGTACAAATCAAATTCCCCGTCGGTACACTTGGGGATATTATTGGCTGGTTACCTTATGCCGATAGATTTCAAAAGAAACATAATTGCATAGCAGAACTTACAATGGCAAAAAATTTAGTTGAAATTTTTGCTTCCCAATATCCTAATTTATTTTTTACCGCTGTGCCAATGGATAAACCAAAATTCGACAAACCTTATGCAAGTTATTATTTAGGTTTGTTTTTTAGGGGTAATGACACTCATCAACCTATCGATTTTCGTAAAGTCGGTTTACACAGAACCGCGGGTTATATATTAGGAGTAGATCCACGTGAAGAGGCCCCCAAAGTTCGCCTTGGTAATGAAAGAAAAATTAAAGAAAGATATGTTTGCATTGCAACAAAATCAAGTTCTCAAGCAAAATTTTGGAATAACGGTTATGGTTGGGAGCAAGTTGTAAAATATCTTAAAGATATGGGTTATCGCGTCTTATGTATTGATAAAGAACCTGTGTATGGACAGGGGTTTATATGGAATCGTATGCCGCAAGGAGTAGAAGATTTCACCGGCAATTTACCATTACAGGAAAGAATTGCGTTACTGGAACACGCGGACTTTTTTATCGGTTTATCTTCGGGGTTAACGTGGTTGGCTTGGTGTACTAATATTCCAATAGTACTTATAAGCGGTTTCACATTACCGATATGTGAATTTTACACACCATATCGTGTTTTCAATTCTCACGGTTGCAATGGTTGTTGGGATGATGTTAACTGTAACTTTGACCATTACGATTTTTTGTGGTGTCCTAAGTTTAAAAATACAGCTAGACAATTTGAATGCACGCGTCTGATAACAGGTAAGCAAGTGATTGGGCATATAAAGCAACTAATGAAAGATCATAATTTAATCGAACCTAATAAAGAAATTAATGAAAATGTAAAGAAATAAAATGTTGCGAATAAAGGGGAACTAACAATGAGTAAGAAAGATGAATATATCTACACAAGTCGTTATATTCAAAGTTTGGAAGAATATTACTGTCATAGCCGTAGTGCTGTAACAAGCGAAGTGGGTTTGAGTCGTTGCTCCGCTAGTTTTCCAACCCGCATTATTAACGGAGGTAAAAAAGTAATTTATACCGCTACAATGACAGCGATGCTCTTAAATAATACCCTTCCCGCTTATGCTGATTTAACGGTTCAAGCCGGGGAAACTTCTTCCGGTTTAACGGTGGGGGCAGATTTATACAACGTCGTGGTTAGTAATCTGTACAACTATGGTAGCACGCAAAGCACAGTTATTAACTCCGGAGGAACGGAAGTAATTTATAACGGGGGTGTGGCTCGCGATACAGTGGTGATGAGTGGCGGACAACAAATCGTTTCAAGCGGTGGGTTAGCCACCGGTGGTGGGGGGCTTATCAGCGGGGGAACCCTACTCAGCGGCGGATCGCAATATGTTTTAGGATCTGCTGTGCGCACGTTTGTATATGACGGGGGTGTTTTGTCTGTCGGAAGTGGCGGCAGTGCAGCAACTGCAATGATTTTTAACGGCGGATCGATGACGGCAGATAGTGGGGCTACTATTGTCAGTACTCATATAAGTAGTGGGGGTATATTAAATACTTATGCTACAACCTATTCTACTTTTTTAAGGGAGGGTGGAACTGTTAATATATACGGTATGGCAACAATTCTTTCTGCTAAACAAGGGACACTAAATATTTATAGCGGCGGAAATGTCATACAAGGAGGTATAGGAGGGGGCACGGTAAACGTGCTTTCAGGTGGTAAAGTAAGTAGCGGAGGTCTGAATAGTTCTGCTACTTTAAACGTGTACGGAAGTACATATATGACGTTCTTGACTAACGCCGAGCAAGATATTTATACCGGAGGATCTGATACCAGCGCGAGTTTGACTAGTGCTATTCAAAATATATATAATGGCGGCCGTGCTTCCTATACAAAAGTTAATAAGGATAGCATACAAAATATATTGAATGGTGGTCTTGCAAATTATGCGATTATAAGTAGTGGTGCTAGTCAAGTAATTTCCAGTGGAGGTAGTGCCAATCACACTTCCGTTTTTAATGGCGGTTCTCAATTTGTTCTAAGCGGTGGTGTGGCTGACAGGACATGGCTTTTAAGTGGTGCTTATCAAAGTGTGTATTCCGGCGGAAGTGCCAACTCTACGGTTATTATAAACGGTGCGGTGCAAGAAGTTGCTGACGGCGGTATTGTTACTAATAATATTGTGTCTTCAGCCGGGCAATATATATCAAGCGGTGGCTCATCCTATTTGGCGATTTTAGATTCCGGTGCTGAGCAGCATATATTGTATAGTGGTATTGCTATTTCTACGATTATAAGTAATGGGGGGATACAGTATGTATCCAGCGGTGGTTCGGCAAAGTGGACCTTTATAAGTAATGGCGGATTACAGCATATTTCTAACGGCGGTTCTGCAATTTATACCCATATTTATAGTGGAGGTAGTCAGATAGTTTCCAGCGGCGGATTGGCTATTTCTTCTTTAGTTAGTTCCCGTGGGTATCAACATGTTTCTGGTGGGGTTGCAAATGGTGCTCATGTTTATTCCTCCGGCTTTCAATATGTATCCAGCGGGGGCTCATCCATTTCCGGACATATTAGTAATTACGCTTCACAAGTTATATATGATGGCGGTTCATCTATAAATGATTTCGTTCATGTCAACGGTGCTCAACGTATTTCTGCTGGGGGGGTAGCGCTTGCTACAAGTGTGACCGGTTTCCAAACAGTTTCTAACGGTGGCTTGGCAAGTTCTGCACAGATAGGTGATGGCGGACGTCAAGTTGTTTCAACCGGAGGTCTCAGTATTGATACAACCATAGGCAGTCATGGGGATCAATACATTCTTGCTAATGCTCAAGCAAGCGGTACAATAATTAATCGGGTAGGAAGCCAAGTGATTTCCAATGGCGGTATTGCTGTTGGTACAACGATAAACAGTGCCGGCGGACAATATATTTCTAATGGTGGCTCTGCTGTTAGCACAACTATAAACAACGGCGGTACTCAAAATATTTTTAATGGCGGTGTGGCTGACAGTACTTGGCTTCATAGCGGTGGTATTCAAAGTGTGTATGCCGGTGGAAGCGCTAATTACACGGTAATTGCCGATGGCGGTAGTCAAGTTGTAGCCGATGGTGGTATTGTAACAAGCAATATCGTTTCCAGCGGTGGTACACAATATATATCTAGCGGTGGTGTG
>JAEEGL016043297.1_pt1 | contig 33147 bp, 31 predicted proteins | sample 9134231 | NCBI WGS metagenome assembly JAEEGL01 (sample SAMN16246548, study PRJNA631951) | gut metagenome | biome: gut microbiome; feature: rumen; material: fiber-attached | host: Bos | place: Iran: Karaj | collected 2018-10 | reverse complement strand
TTGAAGCAGGAGCGATGGGAGACAAGAGCGGCGAGATATATGTCCTTGACATGGGCAATCCTGTCAAGATACTCACTCTTGCCGAAAACCTGATCAAGATGTCCGGATTTATTCCGTACAAGGATATAGACATCGTGTTTACCGGCCTCAGGCCTGGAGAAAAGCTCTATGAGGAGCTGCTTCAGGATGAGGAGAGCGTTAGAAAGACCATGCACTCAAAGATATTCATCGGCTCTCCGCTTAAGATGGATACCGAGAGGTTCTTCACTGACCTTCTCGAACTCAAAGCCATGGCCTACGATAACGACAGAGAGGGTCTTTTGCTGAAGATAAAGGACATGGTGCCTACCTTCAACCATGAGACCGCACACTACGAATAAGAAAGAAGCACGTTAATGTATAAATATGTCAAAAGGCTTCTGGATATCGTGCTTTCGCGGATCGCCCTGGTGCTCCTGATGCCTTTGATGCTCATAATTGCAGTCATCATCAAACTTGATTCGCCGGGACCGGTTCTGTTCCTTCAGGACAGGGTGACCAAGAACAAGAAGATATTCAAGATCCTCAAGTTCAGGACCATGTTCACCGACGTTCCAAAGGATGTTCCGACTCATCTGCTTGGGGATCCTGAGAGCAAGATCACCAAGGTCGGCAAGTTCCTTAGAAGGTCCAGTCTGGATGAACTGCCTCAGATATGGAACATTTTTGTCGGTGAGATGAGCATTATCGGTCCAAGACCGGCTCTTTATAACCAGTACGACCTCATTGCGGAAAGAGACAAGTACGGAGCAAATGACATCCGCCCGGGACTTACCGGCCTCGCCCAGATAATGGGCAGGGATGAGCTTCCGATAGAGATCAAGGCGCGCTATGACGGCGAGTATACCAGAAACATCACCTTTGCGAACGATGTCAGCATCTTTTTCAGGACCATCGCAAGTGTCCTGTCTGCCAGCGGAGTAAAGGAAGGAAAACAGTGATGGGATGATATGATCCAAACCGGGTCATATCATTTTTAGTTGCATCGGCGGACGGAGCAAGCAGAAGCCGGCTATCTTGCTAAGAGCATGTAATTATGATAGAATTAATCGGATAAATGAATAAATAACCAGTGGGAGAATAATATATGTCAGGTCATTCAAAATGGAGCACCATCAAGAGAAAGAAAGGTGCAAACGATGCCGCAAGAGCAAAAGTCTTTACGAAGCTTTCAAGAGAGATCGCAGTTGCCGTCAAGGAAGGCGGCGGTGATCCTAACAACAACAGCAGACTGAGAGACCTTCTTGCAAAGGGCCGTGCCGCAAACGTTCCTCAGGATAACCTTCTGAGAGCCATAAAGAAGGCCGGTGACGACGACAAGACCAATTATGAAGAAAACATCTATGAGGGCTACGGCAGCGGCGGAATAGCTGTCATTGTCGAGACGCTCACAGATAACAAGAACAGGACCGCATCAAACATGCGCCACTATTTCGATAAGTTCGGCGGCAACCTGGGAACAAAGGGAAGCGTTTCCTTCATGTTCGAAGAGAAGGGTGTCATCATCATAGACAAGGATGAGGACACCGAATATGACGAGGAAAAGATATTCAATGACTGCCTTGAGGCGGGAGCTGAGGATGTGACATTCGAGGAAGACTCGATTGAGATCACCACACGGCCTCTCGATGTTTCACGGGTAGCGGATGCCCTTGAGGGCATGGGCTATGTGCTGAGTCAGAGAGAAGCTGAGATGGTCCCGAACAACTACACAAGGATCGATGACGAAGAGACACTGAGAAAGCTTGCGCTGCTGTTCTCACATCTTGACGAAGATGATGATGTCCAGAATGCCTGGAACAATCTGGAGAACACTGAGGATCTGCCTGAGTTATAATTAAACGCGGCCTTGCTTCACCTGTGTGATGCAAGGTCTGTCTATTTAGAGGGTCACATGGCTACCTGTATCTTCTGCAACAGCGAAATAGAAGGTAACTACTGCCCTAACTGCGGCTTTTCGCAGGAAGGCGGGGAGCATCTGCCGGGAACACTGCGTTTCGGCAGCTCTTTGCGTGACTATATACTTGGAGATATCATATCCGTGGACGGAGAGAGCACGTCATATCTGGCATATGACAGGCTCAACAAAAACAAGGTCATCGTCAAGGAGTTCCTCCCAGTGTCCATGATCGGTCCGAGGACGAACGATATCGTCGGCATCCAGACCGGAAAGGAAGTCCTGTACAAGAACCTCATGATGGATTTCGAGGATCTGTACCGGACGATAAAAGGCATGGACGATCCTCTTGCCCAGAAGGTGTATGAGGTGTTTCAGGCAAACGGGACCGTGTATGCGGTGCTTGAGAACATTAAGGGAGAAAACCTGAGACAGAACCTTGTAAGCAGGGGAAAGACATATTCCTTCAGGGACGCCAGATGGCTTTTCCAGCCTCTGTTCAACCTGATCGCCCGGCTTGAGGACATCAATCTGTCACACGGAGGAATAAGCGATGAGAACCTTATCGTGGATCTTGACGGCAATCTGAGGCTTACGGGATTTGCAATACAGGATCTGAGAGTCAAGAACGACCATATCATGTTCAAGCTCTATGAGGGATTCTCAGCCCCTGAGCAGTACAGCCAGAGCAGCTTCTCCGGTCTTTATACCGATATCTATTCCGTTGCTGCCACGCTTTTCTTTGCCGTGACCGGAAAGAAAATACGAGACGGCATCTTCGAAGAGGACAAGCGGGCAGCCGCAATGTTCCCTGAACATGCTGTAAATGCCCTTAAAAGAGCGACTGAAAAGGATCCGTCGAAGAGGATAAGCAAGATCAGCGATTTTGTCGCCCTGCTGGACAACAAGGCGATTGCTCCGCAGGACACCACAAAAGAGATCAGAAAGCCGGCCGTCAGGATCACGGAACCCGGCAACGCCGACCTCCTGAAAAAGTATCTCCCGCTGATAATACGGATACCGACCATCATTCTGTTCGCCGTTGCGGTCATCTCGTTTTCAAAGGGCGGGGAAGACCCGTCGAGCTTTGAGGAAGAAACTTCCTTGATCGATGGAGAGAAGAGGATAGTTCCTTATCTGATAGGAAAGACCTATGAGGAGATAATGAGAGGGGAAGAAGGAGCAGCCTTCAGGTATGAGATAACCGAAGACTACTCTAATGATTATCCGAAGGGTCAGATAATGTACCAGGCTCCTCGGGCGGACACAATGATCTCGGAGGATACGCTCATCTACATAACCATTTCAAAGGGACCTCATTTCGTGACAGTTCCAGTAGGAATGGTCGGAATGAACATCGACTCTGTGAGGGAGATGCTCAATGAAATGGGTGTTGATTACGAAGTAGAATACGTCAAGCAGACGGAGACCTATAAGTTCGGGACCGTTACGGGAACGGACAAGCAGCCCGGCACGACATTTGACGCGGGAAAGGAAAAGCTTATCATCTATGTCTCCGACAACACGCCGCTTCCGGCAACTCCGACATCTGTGCCGCAGTCAAGCAGTTCAGAAACACCACAGGTATCCTCGGAACCGGAGCAACCGATCAGTTCGGAACCGGAACAGCCGAGCAGCTCTTCTGCGCCTGAGCGGCCATCTTCTGAGGAGCAAAGCTCGGAAGAACAAGATGATCAAGGAGAATAGGCCTGCCGATCGACAGGTCTATTTATTTACTTATGGGAAGAAAACTATTTTGTCAGATCAGCCCGGCGACATACCGTATCTCTATGGAAAAGGAAATACTGAAAAGACATGCCAGGGATTTCTTTTCAAGGGAAACAATAGCCGATGTGAAAACAGATGACCTTGAATACATCGTCAAGTCACACTTTTCCATTATCAGGAGAAGGCTGGAAGGCGTTGATATGGCACTGCAGGAAAACAAGCGGATAAACTTGGCTATTGCTGCTGAACAGATTAATGGGCTTGTTGTCTATCCTTCTCAGAGCTTTTCTTTTTGGCACTGCGTGGGGAGGCCAACAAGGAAGAAAGGCTATGCAGACGGACTGGTGATATCGTCCGGAAACCTGGAAAGCGATGTCGGCGGCGGACTGTGCCGGCTGGCTAATATGATACACTTCATGGTGTTGCATTCACCCCTTACGGTTACGGAGCTGCACCACCATACGGACGCACTTTTCCCTGATGACAGGAGAAGGGTGCCGTTTGGGACGGGGACCTCAGTGCTCTACAACTACATAGATTACAGATTCAGAAATAACACCGACCGGCCTTTCCAGATAAAGGTATGGACAGACAAAGACATGCTCCTTGGTGAATTAAGGAGCACTCATGAGCTTCCATTTAGATACAGACTACAGGAAGAAGACCATCACTTTTCCTGCGAAGACGGGGTGATGTACAGGTGCTCAAAGGTTTACAGGCTATCTTTTGACAAGGTTTCAGGTGAAAAAATCGGCAGTGAGCTCATTCTTGACAACCATTCCAAGGTCATGTATGACTACAGCCTCATACCGAAAGAGGAAATCAGATGAGAGACATTGAAGACCTGTTTGACAGTATGGCTGTCTACGGTAACAGGATCGCCTATTCAGATAATGGCAGGACCGTGACATATGCGGCACTGCTGGATACTGTTAACGACCTGTATCGATCATTCTGCAATACCCCTGGTGCGGTGTTGATAGACTGTGATGATTTCCTGGCTGGTGTAGTTGCCATGCTTGCAGCTCTGATGTGCCATAAACCTTATGTACCTGTTTACGGCAGGCTTCCGCAAAAGAGAAAACAGGATATCATGGATTCGGTAGGATGCTCTTTCATATATGACGGACACAGCATACTGCCAGGGAACGATGATCCGAAAAGCCTCATACCGGAAAATGCAGCATATGTTATTTTCACATCAGGCAGCACAGGGGCTCCAAAGGGAGTAAGCATAAGCAGGGACAATCTTTCCGGATTTATTGAATGGCTTTTGCCTTCAGTGGATAGAGGAACTGACGGTTATGCTGCAGTCCTATGCACTTCACTTCTCAGCTTTGACCTGTCATTGCGGCCGATACTGTACTCGCTTGCCAGAGGTGCCAGACTGAGTCGGTATGTTCCGGACAGCTTTGAACTGTTCGGATCAGTATGTTCGGTCATGACCGGAGAGAAGACAGAACTGGCTGTGATGACACCAACTTTTTTGAAGGGCTGTTTGGCAAGAATGGATTTTTGTGCTGAATGTCTCCCTCAGCTGAAATGTATCGTTTGCTGCGGTGAGACTCTCGAGAGATCCGTTGCCGGAAGGCTGTTTGACAGATTCCCGGATATAAGGCTTGTTAATTCCTACGGGCCGACCGAGGCATGCTGCCGGGTATGTATGGTCGACATATCTCTGGAAATGTGTTCGTGGAAGTCGCTTCCGATCGGTGAGATCAACAGGGCATCAGCAGACATCAAATTGAGAGACGATGAGATATTGCTTAAGGGCAGGAGCGTGTTCAGCGGATACATCGGCTGTCGGGATGAGTGCTTTACAGCGGACGGATGGTATCTGACCGGAGACAGAGGCTATTGTTGCGGAGACCTGTTGTTCTTTTCAGGCAGAACGGACCGTCAGATAAAGTACAAAGGCTACAGGATAGTGCTCGATGAGATAGAGGATACGATTAACGGCATAGACGGAGTGATAAACAGTGCAGTGACCGCAAGGACCGGCACTGGTGGTCAGGTCCTTGGGATAAGTGCTAATGTATTTGCGAAAGACGGCATAGATGAGAACCTGATAAAGGAAAAACTGACTGCTTTGCTCCCAGAATACATGATACCGTCAGTGATAAGGATGACTGACAGTCCAACCGTAAGCGCGAGCGGAAAGACGCTCAGAAAAGAGGATTCTGATGATTGATGTCAAGGAGATGATATTTGCCCTCAGCGGCAATGAAAAAGCTCTGGAGGACGGCATCGACCTGTTGGAAGAGGGAATAATAGATTCCTATCTTGTGATCCAGATGATCTACGAGCTGGAGGAGAAAGGGCTGGTCTTGAGTCTGGATGATTTTTCAAAAGATGATCTGAGGACAGCTAAATCCATCGAAAGATTTATAGAAAAGCAGGCAGGTCATTAAAGACCTGCCTTTCTGCATGCTTTCCAGTCTTATGACTTCGTTTTTTGATCATGCATACATTTCAGTATTTTATTGATCTGTCTGGCTCTATGAAATCTGCGATCCCATGAGCCGTGAAATAATTTTGACATGATTCCTGAGACGATCAGCTTCAACTTCGGATACTTATAGCTGCTTCTGATTTTGTTCATGCCATCATCAATGATTTCATCAACGAAAGGTGAAAGCTTCGCAAAATCCCAGAACAGGTCCTTCATCTCGCAATCCGGATCGACCCAGGGCTTTTCATGTGTGGTATAGTGGACGACCACGGGATCATGAATATCACTATAATATGGATACTGCTCCTCAGCACATTCCACCCTTCGAAGGAGTCGAAGAACGGGTGCCTGAACATTGAAACGAGAAGGTGCGTACGTAACAGCATCAAGGAAAACATAATTCAAAACGTCCTGGTCGACTGTAGGAAGCTCGGGGAACGACAGGGCAGTCCTGATCCTCTTCAGATAGAGCTCCTTATCAATTGCAGGATTATTGAACATTATGATACCGGTATTGAAGTATTCTGTGAAATCAACCACACCCAGCTTTTCTCTGATAAAATCTGCCTGATCATTCAGAAACGTGTTGCCACGATCCAGATCCCATGACAGTGAGAAGTTGTCCCTGATGGCGATAAGCTGCTTTCCGTCGAAAGACAGATCAAACAGTTCCTTAGGATCTTTGCAGTAAATGAGGTCTGCGTCGCTGTACAGAACCCTGTCGTAGCCGGGCATTATAAGAGGAACGAGGAGATCATAAAAGGTCGAAACGACCCATTTGTCGGACTTGACAGCCGTCTCCAGATCTCCCAGATATTCAGCGGCACACTCCCTGACATCGTAAAAGCGCAGAGAGAAGGAAGCATTGGGGATCATGTCGAGAAGTCTCTTCCTGGTCTGTGCAGACAGATCGTCATAAAGGACTATCAAATCATATATGCAGTCGCCATCACAGCTTTCTGCCAAAGAAACCAATGCTACAGAAAAGTATTTTGCGTATCCTTCATTGAAGGAGAATACTATCGTGTTAACCTTTGTTTCACTCTTAAGGGGTTCTATGTTCATTTTTTGCCCGCCTGTCTATCGGTGTATGTACATTCTTGTCTTGTCAGGCTCTCCGTCGCCCTGCACCATACACAGGAATTCCCAACCGTATCGTTCATAGAAACCTATGTGATCCGTGACGAGATATACAGGTGAGATGCCTTTGGACCTCATATCTTCCACGACCATCTTCAACAGATTCCCGGCAATGCCCTGACCCCTGTATGACACTTCGGTGTATACGGCACATACGTTTGGAAACAGATCCTTCCTGTCGTGAAAATCATTTTGAATGACTCCCATTCCGCCAACGATCCTGCTGCCGTCAAGGCAAAGATACCATCCGTACTCAGTTTCTCCAGATAGATAAGCCTGCATGCATTCAACATATGCACTTCTGGGGATATTCCACTTGGACGAAAACCAGTCGGCAGCAGCATTGATATAATCTGGTTTCTCTCTTAGGTCGACGTATGAATATTTGTCATTTAAGACCATTTTATTTCCTCCATGGCCGGTCAAAGAAGGTCAATCGCAAAACTGACGGAGAAGCCCCGTCAGTCATTCCTTGAACCTTTTTTCTGCCGTTTATCTTCTGAGAGGCTGCTTGTCAGCTATCTTCAGGAAGATGAAGCCAAGAGCAAAGAATACGGCAAGGGAGGCAACTGCAATATTGATAGTTCCTCCGGCAAGCTTGACCCGGGCAATAACAGCTGATCCAAGGAAGGATGCGCCCTTTGCAAAGATATCATATATACCGAAGTATTCACCTGAATTCTCAGGAGGGATGATCTTTGAGAAGTAGCTTCTGGAGAGGGACTGAATTGATCCCTGGAAGCATCCGACTCCGAACGCCAGGATACCGAAGTGAAGGAGAGTCTTCAATGTCAGAGCATACATGCAGACACAGAAATAGCCAACGATACATACGAGGATGAGAGTCACCGTGTCAAATTTCTTTGAAAGCCTGGCGAAGGTAAGAGAACCTCCAAAGGCAACGACCTGTGTCGCAAGGAGAAAGACCACCTGTCCGACAGTAGGAAGGCCGAGGTCCGTACCAATGTTGATGCAGTTATCTATGATCGTGCCCACGCCGTCTATGTAAAGGAAAAATGCGATGAGGAAGAAGAGCACCTTCTTGTCCTGAGTCGCGATCTTCTTTAGCGTTCTGCCGATCTTTACAAAAACCTTCCGTATAGCACCCTTTTCAGCTTCAACATAATTTACCTGCTTGTAGTTCTTGATAAGGGGGACCGTGACCATCAGCCACCAGAGTCCTGTGACGCCGAAACCTATGATCTTGCCGATCTTTGGCGAGAAGAGCATTAGATTTTCATTCAGTCCTCCGCTTATGACATATGCGATCATGGCGACCGTGAAAGGAATGCAGGATCCGATATATCCCCAGGCATAGCCATATGATGAGACTTCATCCATCCTCTCCTCAACTGTGACATCATTGAGCATGGAATCATAGAAGGTAAGTGAAGCCGAGTAGAATATCTTTGTAAGCACAAAGATGACTATGAACGATACCCAGGAAGGCGCGAAGCCATTGAGTATGCAGCCTGATACGCCGAGTGCAACCGCCGTTGTGAAGAAGATCTTCTTCATATCCTTGTGGTCAGCTATGGCACCGCAGATAGGGCCGATTATCGCTACGACGACAGTAACTACGGCAATGGCTATAGAATAATATGCGGTCCGACTGTCAGAAGAGATCTGTCCGGGCCGAGTCCCTATAGCCAGATTCTTGAACCAGATAGGTATAAGAGAGCATGCAAGCATGGTGAATGCCGAGTTTCCGACATCGTAAAGAACCCACGCTCTTTCGGTCTTATTTAGATTCTTAAACATGTTGTTATCCTCATGATAATACTGGAATGACGGTTCATTCTTAAGTTCAATCATACCATATCAAGACTTTTTGTCAATTAAAGCAGAAAAACAGGAAAGCCACCCTTGCGGGTGGCTTTCAGTCACAAAACTCTTATCTTGTTGTGTAAGGCAGAAGAGCAACGTATCTGGCTCTCTTGATGGCTGTTGTAAGATGTCTCTGGTGATATGCGCATGTTCCGGTAACTCTTCTCGGAACGATCTTGCCGCTTTCAGAGATATACTTTCTAAGCCTGCCCAGGTCCTTGTAATCGATATTGTCTATCTTCTCCCGGCAGAAGGCACATACCTTCTTACGGTTAGGACGTCTCATCGGGCGATTTGCCTTGAAATCTCTCTCGTTCTTTTCCATTATTGGAATTCTCCTTTTCTAGTATTAGAATGGCAGATCTCCATCATCTGTCGAAACGGCTGAAAAACCGTCGAAGTCGCCTGTGGAGAAACTGTTTGCAGGGAAAGTGCTGCTTTCCTGCTTTTCAGGCTGCCGGCTGTAGCTTGGCTGGTTGCTGCCGGATCCGGCGGAATTGCTGTTCCTGCTGTCTACAAAGTAGACATTGTTTACCTGGACTTCCCAGCTGGACAGCTTCTTGCCGGTCTCTTTGTCGTTATAACTGTTTACCCTGATTGAACCGTTTACGCCGATATTGCTGTGCTGGTGAAAGTACCTGGATACGAATTCAGCTGTCTGACGCCATGCGACGCACCTGATGACATCTGACTCATAGTATCCGTTCTCACCCTTTGTCGGCCTGTTTACAGCTACAGGGAATGTGCACACTGGTGTGCCCTGAGGAGTATTCCTCAGTTCAGGCTCGGCAATTATCCTGCCGACTAAACATACAACGTTCATGTTATACCTCCTATTACAGGGCGATGATCATTGTACGAAGGATTCCTTCTGTGATCTTGAACACACGGTCAAGCTCTGCAGGGAAATCCGGTGCGCACTCGAAAGTGAACAGCACGTAGAAACCTTCTGATTCCTTGTTGATCAGATAAGCAAGCTTCCTCTTGCCCCACTCGTCTACTGAAACGAGAGTTCCGTTGGCCTCGATCAATGCCTGGAACTTTTCTACAAGTCCCTTGATGGACTCTTCGTCCTGGTTTGCACTGATTACGACCATTGCTTCGTATTTCTGCATTAGTATTTACCTCCTTATGGACTTTCATGGCCCTGTTTTTACGCAGGGCAAGGACGCTATCTGAAAATAGCAATTCATTGTAGCAAATCGGGAATGGCAAGTCAAGTATAATCAAGGCAAATTGTTACATTGTCATATTGACCGATTGAGCCAATATCCATATAATCAAATTAATCAATTCAGGAGGTCTTTACAATGGAGTATAACATTATAGGCGGTTCATTTCCGGTAGTAATATGCAAACTGGAGAACGGAGAATCCATGATAACAGAAAGCGGATCGATGGTTTGGATGAGCCCTAATATGCAAATGGACACTAAGGGGGGCGGATTGGGAAAGATGTTTTCCAAAGCCCTTTCAGGCGAGAGCATGTTCCAGAACATATACACAGCAAGGGGTGACGGGATGATAGCCTTCGGTTCAAGCTTCCCGGGCAAGATACTGGCTGTGGAGGTGGATCCTTCCATGGACATGATCTTCCAGAAGAGCGCTTTCCTGGCATCACAGTCTTCAGTACAGCTTTCCGTTCACTTCAACAAGAAGCTTGGAGTGGGTCTTTTCGGAGGAGAGGGTTTTATCATGCAGAGACTGTCCGGCAACGGGATGGCCTTCATCGAGGTCGACGGAGACATCGTGGAGTATGAACTGGCAGCAGGACAGCAGCTCGTCGTCGATACAGGAAACATTCTGGGCTATGAGGCAAGCGTAAAGATGGACATTCAGCAAGTTCCGGGACTCAAGAACAAGCTTCTCGGAGGCGAGGGATTATTCAATACCCTTCTCACGGGACCGGGCAGGGTGCTGCTTCAGACGATGCCGATCTCTAATCTGGCTTCAGCACTGTCACCGTTCTTCCCGGCATCGAACGGCTGATGAGATAATATAAGGTATTGTCTGGTTCTTATCAATTAAGGAGAGATCTAAATGAAATACGAAATAGTTGGCGGAGCATATCCGGTAGTGATCTTCCACCTGGAAAGCGGCGAAAGCCTGGTCACCGAGACCGGTGCAATGGCTTGGATGAGTCCGGAATTCGAGCTTGATGTAAGAGGAGAGAGCTTCAGGCGGGCACTGGGAAGGGCTGTCACAGGAGCAAGCCTCTTCAGAGATGTCTATACAGCCCTGGATGACGGCCTGATCGCACTTCAGCCTAAGGATCCGGGAAGGATCATCGAACTGGATATCACACCTGAGAAGAACATCATTCTGCAAAAGAGTGCCTTCCTCGCATCGGAGCCTTCAGTTGCTCTCGAGGTATATCTAAATGATAAGATCGGCACGGGTATTTTCGGCGGAGAAGGGTTCTTCCTTCAGAAGCTTTCCGGCGAGGGGAAGGCCTTTGCTGCCGTTTATGGTGAAATGGTCGAATATGAGCTCGAGCGGGGTCAGAGGATGCTTGTTGACACAGGCAATGTGCTGGGATTTGAGGACACGGTCGACATGAGCATTGAGGCGGTTCCGGGACTAAAGAACAAGCTGCTCAGCGGACGGGGCTTCTTCAATACTGTACTTACGGGTCCGGGAAGGATCATGCTTCAGACCCTTACTCCCAAGCACTTCAATATAGGCGGTAGTGCATCATCCGGCGGATCATCATCAAGTTCGGAAACTTCAACTGCTTCATCGTCTGCTCCGGCTGTAGAATAAGGCTCTATCATAATCTTTTCACCGTCATATAGTATTGTATAGGCGAGAGAAATGATAACGGAGGTAAGCCCATGAAAAAAACGTTGATTGGAGTGGCCATCGGCATGGTGCTCGGAGCCGGTCTGCTGTTTGGCGTACTGGCATATATTTCCGGCAATCCGACAGGAAAGGTGAGTGCCTTTGACAATACGACCATTGAATACGGACTGCATGATATAGGCGAATTGGCCACGGAAAGCTACAACTTCACCAAGGTCGAGACCTATGAATCAACCAAGCAACTGAGCGGCATTACGATCCCTTTCACCAAATCCAAGTTCATATACAGCTACAATGGGGTTATCAAAGCGGGAATTGAGTTTGGTGATGTTGTCCTCAATTTCAATACAGAGGATAAGGTGGTCACAGTTAAACTGCCGCAGACCAAGATTCTTTCTTCAGAGCTGGATTACGACAGCTTCAAGCTGTATGATGAAAAGAATTCGATCTTCAATCCGATCGGAGTAGAGGTCGTTAACGAATCAAACAACAATCTTCTGACATCTGCGGAAGAGCAAGCCATTAAGGGCGGTCTGCTTGAAAGGGCAGAGGAAAACGCCAAGCTCATAATCACAAACTTCATCAACGGTTACCTTGAGGATTATACCGTACAGTTCGAATAAAGAAGAACAGATCATAAACTGCCGGAGAAGGGTGAAAGCCTTTCTCCGGTTTTCTATATAATAAAAGCGGCAGCCGTCAGGCTGCCGCACTTGGAAGATCCAGTAAATTCAGAGAGTCTTTACGAAATCCTTAAGATATTCTTTGAACTTTTCCCCGACTTCAGGGTGTTTGACCCCCTGTTCAACGTTTGCCATCAGAACACCAAGCTTGTTGCCCATGTCATAACGCTTGCCAATGAAATCGACGGCATTCATCTGCCCCTGCTGAGCCATGACCTTCATGGCATCGGTCAGCTGTATCTCTCCGCCGGCTCCAGGCCGAGTCTTTTCCAGTATCGGATAGATATCCTTTGTAAGAAGGCAACGCCCGAGTATGGAATACAGGGAGTATTCCTGTCCCTTGGCAGGCTTTTCGATCATGTCGATTACTGAATAGATGTTGTCGCGTATCTTTTCGATCTTAAGTGAGGAATACTTTGAGATATCGCTCTCAGGAACATCTTTGATGCCGACTACGGCCTTGCCGAATTCATCATAGGCATCGATGAGCTGCTGAGCTACAGGAACATCTCCGAAGATAAGGTCATCCGGATAGAGGACCATGAAGGGTTCGTCACCTGTGAAATCCTTTGCACAGAGGATAGCGTGGCCGAGGCCCTTTGCCTCCTTCTGCCTGAGGTAATATACGTTGGCAAGTTCCGAAATGCCTGTTACCTGCTCGAGGATAGCTTCCTTTCCTGGCTTCTGAAGGGCTTTCTCGAGCTCAGGACTCTTGTCAAAATGATTTTCGATGGCTTCCTTGCCGCGGGATGTGATGATGAGTATATCGGTGATGCCGCTCTTGACACATTCCTCAACGATGTACTGGATGCTTGGCTTGTCGACTATAGGAAGCATCTCCTTAGGAACTGCCTTTGTCATCGGGAGGACTCTTGTACCGAATCCCGCTGCCGGTATGACTGCTTTTCTGATCATGGTAAATAAACTCCTAAACTGCGATTATTGAAACAGGACGAACAGATAGTTGATCGCAAACAGCACCGAAAGTGCGATACCTACTTTACTCAGTCCAGATTTTCTAACGATTGTTGAATAATAGGTGTTCAAGTCGCCGTTGCTCTCCTGCTTGAATTTCTTCAGGTCTCCGAGTACGTTCTTCTTATAGAGAGGAATTGCAAGGAAGCCGAATACAGCACAGATGATGAGGTCCACGAAGGTGAGGACCTGTGCTGCCGTCTGGATCCCGCTGAACATGTATGTAGCAGGGAGCACTCCGTTCTGAACAAGCATCATAATGGATGAAGGAATGGCGATGAGGAACTTGATGATCGCGCTGATGATCGCCCACTTGTACATCTTCCTGCATGCGTAATAAAGAGGAGGGAACAGGAAAGCGGTCCAGCAGAACGGCTTGTATCGGGAGTTCACCTCACTCCTCTTGAACTTTGAAACATAGTAGCTAGCGTTCGGTCCGATGTAAATGGCCATGTCCTTTATCCGTACACCGTCCATCTCACCCCGCATCTCTCTTTCTGCGGCCAGTCTGGCATTCTCCATGTACTCCTCGAAGGACATCTCTCCGTTTCTTGCAGGAGCATTTTCGTCAGACTCTTCCCGCTTTATAGGGAGAGGGCAGCCGCAGTTCTCGCAGAAGAGAGTCCCTTCCGGCATGACGGCTCCGCAGTTTGGACACTTTATGCCGGAATCGATCGCCGGCCGTATGGGAGTGCTGGTCCATTCAAATCCGTAGGCGTGCTCATCCTCGTGAGTGCAGTGGCCAACCTTGTTCCAGCACCGTCTGTGGAAAGGCGCACCGCAATCAGGGCAGACGACTATGTCGTCGGTCCGAGTGAACTTCTCTCCGCATATATCACAAATCTGTGACTCATAGATTGACATGTGGTTCTCCAGTCTTAATCATCGGCCCGGAAAGGCGATGCGGTCTGTGGCTGCATGCATTCTCAGGGCCTGTCTATTCATTGATTATATCCAAAAACGCAGTTTATGTAAAGAAAGCGCACTTGACATAATTCTGCATCTGCTTATAAAATATATTAATTCAATATTGTGTAATAATTGAGGTATTCGATGATTTTAATAGATGATTACAAGAAGATACTTTCCGACAGTGCTCCGCGGATCGAGGATCTCAAGCAGAGCCTTGGCTATGAGCAGCTTTCCGGAAAGATAGAGGAGCTTGAGATGCACACCCAGCAGCCTGATTTCTGGAACGACCAGGACAGGGCAAACGGGATCTTCTCTCAGCTCAAGACTCTTAAGGAGAAGAGAGACGGCATCGATTCCATCGAGCAGATTTATTCCGACCTGGATACAATGATCGAGCTGTATACCGAACTTGAGGATGAGAGCCTGGAGCAGGAGATAATCGAAACATCCGCAAAGCTTTCTGAAAAGATAGAGCAGCTGAAACTGACTACGATGCTCACAGGAGAGTATGACTCCAATAACGCTATCATAACGCTCCATGCGGGAGCCGGCGGCACCGAGAGCCAGGACTGGTGCGAAATGTTGTTCAGGATGTACACCAGGTACTGCATGAAGGCGGGGTACAAGACTGAGACCATAGACTATCTTGAAGGCGATGAAGCCGGAATCAAGTCGGTCTCCTTCTCAGTGGAAGGCGAGAACGCATACGGTTTCCTGAAGGGCGAAAACGGCGTGCACAGACTTGTCAGGATATCTCCTTTTGACGCGTCCGGAAGGAGGCATACCTCGTTTGCATCCTGTGAAGTCATGCCGGAGATAGATGATGACTTGTCGATAGTCATAAGGGACGAGGACATCAAGATGGATGTCTTCAGGTCTTCCGGAGCCGGCGGCCAGCACGTCAACAAGACATCATCAGCCGTCAGACTGACACATATCCCTACAGGCATAGTAGTGGCTTGCCAGAATGAAAGAAGTCAGTTCCAGAACAGGGACATGGCAATGAAGATGCTCAAGGCAAAGCTTGCTCAAATCAAAGAGAGAGAACATTTGGACAAGATCGAGGACATCAAGGGCGTTCAGAAGGAAATCGCCTGGGGAAGCCAGATCAGAAGCTATGTCTTCATGCCGTACACTTTGGTCAAGGACCACAGGACGGGCTATGAGGACGGCAGGGTCGACATGGTAATGGACGGAAACATCCAGGGATTCCTGAATGCTTATCTCGCCGCACGGGGCAAGGGAGAACTTGAGGACCGGAAATAACAGACGGATGACGGTGACTTTTGTCACCGTCATATTTATGTACATAGTGATAATATGTTCATATACAGAAGACACGCGAAAGGAGTCTGAAAAATGGAACTGAAAACAGCATTGCTCTCAAGAAAATCATGCCGCTCATATCTGCCTAAAAAGGTAGAGGCGGATAAACTTGAACAGATCATCACGGCAGCTTCGCTTGCCCCTCTCGGAATGCCGAAGATGGGAAAGCCTCATCTCACAGTCGTCACTGATGAAGAGATGCTCAAGAAGCTCGGATATCGGGCCGGTCCAGAACGTGACATGATCTACGGAGCACCTGCACTCATCATCGTATCACAGAAACCGACACGGCCAGGCCTTGCAGAGATGAATGCAGCCTGCGTCATCGAGATGATGGCTCTCATGGCAACCGATCTGGGTCTTGGAAACATCTATCTCTACGGTGTCACCGCGGCTCTTTCAAAGAACGGGGAGCTGAAGGCAGAACTGGGCATCCCTGAAGGAAATGTGCCGCTCTCACGGCTTGCAGTCGGTTACGGAACGGAGGATGTCGCCGTCTGCAAGGAATTCGTCCCAAGCCTTTCAAGAAACGACATCTGATATCATTACGACAATTACAGAGGATATCCCCCGGGATGTCCTCTGTTGTATTCACGGCAAACTTGTGATATCATACCAGCATATGCAATAGAAAAATACGGCAACACTGGGATATTCCGCCATGAGCGGATGCAGGGGAAGTGCGGTGAGAATCCGTCGCAACAGCCATTATCGTATCTACCGGAAAGGTATCAAGTCGGAATGCCTGCACTCATGAGCCGTCCATCGCCTTGGGCAATAGAAGGCGGGTGGGAGTATATCGCCTTCGGGCGATGTGTTCCGCCTGCTCTGGCAGGTTTTTTTATTGCGATTTTTAAAGAAAGGAACACACGAAAATGAAAAAGTTATTTGCAATCCTCTTGTCTGCAGTTATGGTCGTTTCCCTGGCTGCATGCTCACGGAAGGAAGAGCCGGCTCCGGCACCGTCAGAGCCTGAAGAATCCACAGCAGAAGTCCGGGAGGAGAGCCTCTGGGACGACGCTACCTACACAGAGGATGTCGAACTCGGAGAGGGCTCAAAGATCGTCAACTTCTCTGTAAGCGCAGAGGGAAAGACAGTAAACTTCAAGATTCATACTGATGCAGAGACACTGGACGAAGCCCTTGTTGAGAATGACCTGGTCGAGGGTTCTGAGAGCGAGTACGGTCTGATGGTCGACACCGTTGACGGCATGTATGCAGACTACAACGCCACACAGCAGTGGTGGGGACTGTATGTTGACGGAGAGATGTCTCGGGTCGGCGTAAGCGAAGTCGAACTTGACGAAGAGACCGATGTAGTATTCGAGCTTTCAGCAGCATAAGAAAAACTCTGCTGAAACACATACGAAAACAGGCCCCGGAGCTGATGCTTCGGGACCTGTGTTTTATTGACGTCAGAGTTTAACCACGGTGAATGTTACATTCTCGCCGTTGATATCCCAATCCTTGGTATATCCGTCTGCGCTTCCTTCCAAAATGTTGACTGCAAGGACGTTCTCCTTGATAAAGTCAGCATTCCTGTCTGCGATAGCCTTAATCTTTTCGTTTCCGGCCATGTAGACGTCGATGTTGTCCATGACGTTGAAATCGGCTTCCTTTCTCATCGTCTGAAGCTTTGAGATTATTTCTCTCACAAAGCCTTCTTCGATGAGCTCATCCGTGAGATGGGTGTCGAGAGCGACGATCACGTTGCCTTCGCTTACGCACTCGAAGCCTTCCGTCTGCTTTGTCTCTATCAGTACTTCCTCGGCGGTGAGAGTGATGTCGCCGTCAGAGAGGCTCAAAGTGAGATATCCGTTCTCGTCCAGGTTCTTCTTTGCGGCATTGCCGTCGAGAGCGCTGAGAGCGTTCCTTACTTCGCCAAGCTTCTTACCGAACTTAGGTCCGAGGATCTTTAGCTGAGGCTTGAAGGAGTAGCTTATGTATCCGGAAGCATCTGAGATCTCCTCGACTTCCTTGACATTCAGCTCATCTGCGATGATGGACAGATAGTAGTCGGACAGTTGTCTGTCAGCCTTGACGTACATCTTGCCCAGAGGCTGCCTGTTCTTGATGTTGGCGGCATTTCTTGCTGCTCTGGCAAGAGTGCTTGCCTGAAGGACAAGGCCCATGTCTCTTTCAAGGTCGGTGTCTATCATGCTCTCATCTGCTTCTGGGAAGAGGCACATGTGCACGCTTTCAGGAGCAGACTTGTCGTTCGTCCTGACTATGTTCTGGTAGATCTCTTCAGTCATGAACGGGATCATCGGAGCCGCGGCCTTTACGACCGTCAGGAGGGCTGTGTAGAGAGTCATGTATGCGTTGACCTTGTCTTCGCCCATACCCTTCTGCCAGAAGCGCTCTCTTGAGCGGCGCACATACCAGTTGGAGAGGTCGTCCACGAATTCCTGAAGGGCTCTGCAGCTCTCAGGGATGGCGTAGTTGTCCATCTCCTTCTTGACTGTCGCGACCATGCTGTTCATCCTTGAGAGGATCCATCTGTCCATTACGCCCAGCTTGGAAACGTCGAGGCTGTACTTTGTCGGGTCGAACTCGTCGATGTCGGCGTAGAGCGTGTAGAATGCATATACATTCCAGAGCGTTCCGAGGAACTTCCTCTGGTATTCGATGACAGCCTTGTCATGGAACCTGTTAGGCAGCCAAGGAGCGCTGTTGGAGTAGAAATACCAGCGGATGGCATCCGCACCGAAGGAATTGAGAGCATCGAACGGATCGACTGCGTTGCCCTTTGATTTGCTCATCTTCTGTCCGTCGGCGTCCTGAACGTGTCCCATTACGATTACGTTCTTGAAAGGAGCCTTGTTGAACAGGAGCGTCGAGATGGCAAGCAGAGAATAGAACCATCCTCTTGTCTGGTCTACTGCTTCGGTGATGAAGTCAGCAGGGAACTGCTCCTCGAAGACTTCCTTGTTCTCGAACGGATAATGATGCTGTGCGAACGGCATGGCTCCGGAGTCGAACCAGCAGTCGATGACCTCAGGTACCCTCTTCATCTGCTTTCCGCAGTGAGGGCAGGTGATTGTGACGTCATCGATGTACGGCTTGTGGAGCTCGATATCGTCAGGGCAGTTCGGACTCATGGACTTGAGCTCCTCGATGGAGCCTACCGCATGCTGATATCCGCATTCGCATTCCCAGATGTTGAGAGGAGTGCCCCAGTATCTGTTTCTTGAAAGCGCCCAGTCCTGAACGTTCTCCAACCAGTCACCGAAACGTCCCTTGCCTATTGATTCAGGGATCCAGTTGATCGTGTTGTTGTTGGCGATGAGGTCATCCCTCACATCAGTCATCTTGATGTACCATGAGCTTCTTGCGTAATACAGAAGAGGAGTGTCGCATCTCCAGCAGTGCGGATAGGAGTGCTCGAACTTCGGAGCCGAGAAGAGAAGGTTCCTCTTATCCAGATCCACGAGGATCTCCTTGTCTGCGTCCTTGACGAACAGGCCGGCGAATGGTGTCTCGCTGGTCATGTTGCCCTTGGCGTCCACGAACTGCAGGAAGGCTGTGTCATATTTCCTGCAAACTCTGGCGTCGTCCTCGCCGAATGCAGGAGCCGTGTGTACGACACCCGTTCCGTCTTCTGTAGTTACATAATCATCACACATTACGATGAATGCATTCTTCTTCTGCTTTTCAACGGAAGGGACTGCAAAATCGTAAAGTGGCTCATATCTTGTGTATTCGAGCTCCGAGCCCTTGAAGGTGTCAAGGATCTCATAGGCCTTTTCACCCTCTTCCTTTGCAAGAGGAGAGAGGACCTTGTCCAGAAGCTCGGTCGCCATGATGTAGGTGTAGCCGTCTGCTGCCTTTACCCTTGAGTAGTCGACGTTTGCGTTGACGACCAGGGCAACGTTTGAAGGCAGAGTCCAAGGTGTGGTCGTCCAGGCCAGGATGTATTCATCCTTTCCCTCGACCTTGAAACGCGCTATGGCGCTTCTCTCCTTGATGGTCTTGTATCCCTGGGCCACCTCATGGCTTGAGAGAGGAGTTCCGCATCTCGGGCAGTAAGGCACGACCTTGAAGCCCTTGTAGAGAAGCTTCCTGTCCCAGATCTGCTTGAGTGCCCACCACTCGCTCTCGATGTATGTGTTGTCATATGTGACATACGGGTTCTTCATGTCTGCCCAGAAACCGACAGTATCCGAGAAGTCTTCCCACATGCCCTTGTATTTCCAGACGCTCTCCTTGCAGAGCTTGATGAAAGGTTCGACGCCGTAGGCCTCGATCTGTTCCTTTCCGTTTATGCCGATAAGCTTTTCAACTTCAAGTTCCACCGGCAGGCCGTGCGTATCCCAGCCGGCCTTCTTGGCGACATCTTCGCCCTTCATGGTGCGGTAACGGAGAACGACGTCCTTGATGACTCTCGTCAGAACATGTCCGATATGCGGCTTTCCGTTTGCCGTAGGCGGACCATCGTAAAACGTGTATCTCGGTCCGTCCTTCCTTTCCCGGACGACCTTGTCAAAGATATCGTTGTCCTTCCAAAACTGCTCGACTTCGTGCTCTCTGGACACGAAATTGAGATCGGTCGGTACTTTCTTGTACATCTGGATTCTCCTTCTTGGTAAAAAATAAAGCCCTTGTCCGTATAACAGGACAAGGGCATAACTGCCGTTGCTTAACCACCCATTATAACATACAGATAATATGTCTTTTCTGTAACGGGAAAATCCCGGTGAAGCTTACTGGTCTCCGTTCGGCTCACAGCTCAGAAGTGATATTCGCCTTAAGGATACTGATATGCGCTCACACCAAACCGCACTCGCTGGATGTTCTCCTGTAAAGCTACTGTCTTCGTCAATGCTTTTAAAGATGAGTTATTGAATTACAAAATATAGGATATACTTTTTGTCCTACGTTGTCAACAGAAAAAAAGCAAAGCCGTGCTTAGTTCCGCTTTGCTGCCGCAGGCGACGGCCTGTCCTTTCCTACGACACATCGGCAATGTCCTGTTTTACTGTTTTTTCCTTGTAACTCAAATAAATCAGGGGTAATAGGGTATTGACAAGCCATTCCGGGTTTGGTATACTACTCGAGCAAAAATAAAGTAGCAAACAGCTCACCTTGCACCGCATGGGGCGGACGGGTCAATATCTACACAATCACAGGGATCGTTCTGTGGTGTATTTGTTGGCACGGGCAAGTTGTTCGTGCTTTTATATTTTACATAAACAGGGAGGTGCTTTACCATCGCAACAAACAAGAAAGAAAAGGAATTGGAGATCAACGAAGAGATCCGTGATAAGGAAGTCAGAGTTATTGCTGCTGACGGAGGACAGCTCGGTATAATGAGCGCCCGCGATGCTTTAAGACGGGCAGAAGAGGCAAATCTTGACCTTGTCAAGATAGCACCTGGTGCGACTCCACCGGTGTGCCGCATTATGGATTACGGTAAGTATCGCTATGAGCAGGCGAAAAAGGAAAAAGAAAACCGCAAGAACCAGAAAGTGGTCGAGATCAAGGAAGTCCGCTTATCACTTAACATCGACACCAATGACTTCAATACCAAGGCCAATCAGGCTGCTAAATTCTTGAAGGACGGTGATAAAGTAAAGGCCAGCATAAGACTTCGCGGACGCGAGATGGCACATTCCAATGCGGGTCTGGAGGTAATGGCCAGATTTGCGGAGACACTCAGCGAACTGGGCACGATCGAAAAGCCGGCTAAACTGGAGGGCAGGAGCATTCAGATGGTTCTCGCCCCGAGCGCTAAGAAATAATCAGGGAGGAAATACCAATGAAAAAGTATAAGATCAAGACTCATACAGGCGCCAAAAAGAGATTTAAGCTCACAAAGACTGGAAAGGTAAAGAGAGGCCACGCATACCGCAGCCATATCCTTACTAAGATGTCAACAAAGAGAAAGAGGAACCTGCGCAAGGGCGGATATGCTGATGTAACAAACACAGCAGCACTCAAGAGGATGCTTCCTTACGCATAATCATTTCATTAATCAGATAAGTTAGAAGGAGAATATACAATGGCTCGTATTAAAGGCGCGATGATGACTCGCAAGAGAAGAAATAAGACATTAAAGCTTGCAAAGGGCTATTTTGGAGCAAAGTCAAAGCACTTCAAGATGGCAAAGCAGCAGGTGATGAAGAGCGGCAACTATGCCTACATCGGCAGAAAGCAGAAGAAGAGAGACTTCCGCAGGCTCTGGATCACACGTATCTCTGCAGCAGCCAAGATCAACGGTATGAACTACTCAACACTGATGAACGGTCTTAAGAAGGCCGGCATCACACTGAACAGAAAGATGCTCTCAGAGCTCGCTATCAGCGATGCAGCAGCTTTCACATCTCTTTGCGACGCAGCAAAGAATGCACTGTAATATATTCAGATTCTACGCCTTGGCACTTTGGTGTTAAGGCGTGATTTGCATATATCCCTTTAAGGCAGACAAGCCCGGAAGGGATAATTTGCGTATGATCAGGCGGTTTGCCCTCGGGCGGACCGCAGGATAATTTGTAACTGATACCTATATATATGGGAATTTTTCCAAAAGATCCACCGAAGGGAAAGGTACATGGCACAATACATTCGGTCCAAGGACAATCAGAAGATCAAGCATGCGATCAAGCTCTCAAAGGATGCAGGAGCCAGGAGACGAGAGAACAGGTTCTTCGTCTCTTCTTCAAAGGCCGTCAGCGATCTGATGGCCCGGGGCTTTACGGCCAGCGAGGTCTTTGCAACGCACGACGGTCTTGATAAGCTTGACGCCCGGGCACTGGAAGGAAGGCTTTTCGAGATCGCGGGACCCGTAGCGGACAAACTCAGCGATTCGAAGACTGACGACGGTGTATGGGCGGTCTTTGAAATGCCGGAAAGAGACCGGAGCCCTGACATGACCTGCGACAGGATACTGGTGCTGGTGGACGTTCAGGATCCCAACAACGTGGGAGCGGTCATGAGGACCGCGATGGCCCTGGGATACACTCAGGTTCTGCTCAGCGAGGGCTGCGCCGACGTGTACTCGCCTAAGGTCATCAGGACTTCGATGACAGCAAGCGTTAGGCTCGCCACGCACAGGATATCCGACATATACCGGATGACCGGAAAGCTGGAGGAGGAGGGCTACTCCACGGTGGCCACCTGTCTCAGGGACTCCGAGGAGCTCGGGAAGTGGAGACCGGACGGAAAGGTCGCCATATATATAGGCAATGAGGGCAACGGACTCAGCGATGAACTCATCGACATGTGCCGCGTAAGGCTCAAGATCCCCATGAAGGGAGACATCGATTCCCTTAACGCAGGCGTTAGCCGGCGGATAGTCATGTGGGAACTGAGGAGCTGACGGCAGGTCTGCCCGCAATAAACAGATCATGGAGTGAAAATGTCAAATCTCGTAATAGTTGAATCGCCTGCAAAGGCGAAGACGATAGGCAAATATCTCGGCCCCGGCTATGAGGTCATAGCATCCAAGGGACATGTCAGGGATCTGCCCGAAAAGCAGATGGGAGTCGAGATCAGAACCAAGGATGACATAAAAGTCAGATACATAAACATCCCGGGGCAGGCTGATGCCATAAAGAAGCTCAAGGACCGGGCCGCAAGGAGCGAGAAGATCTATCTTGCTACCGACCCTGACCGCGAGGGAGAGGCCATATCATGGCATCTCGCAAAGCTGCTGAAGCTGGACATGGACGATGAAAACAGGGTCACGTTCGGTGAGATCACCAAGAAGGGCATCGATACCGGAATGGCCAATGTCCGAAAGATAGACACCGACCTGGTGGATGCGCAGCAGGGCAGAAGGGTACTGGACAGGATCCTCGGCTACAGGCTCTCACCGTTCCTCTGGAAGATGGGAGGAAGACACCTTTCAGCCGGAAGAGTCCAGTCTGTAGCACTCAAGCTCATAGTAGACAGGCACAGGGAGATACTGCGGTTCGACCCTCAGGAGTACTGGAATATCACCGCCAATCTTTCTCCACGGGGAAGTAACAGAAAGTTCAAGGCCGGTTACTACGGCTCTAACGGCAAGAAGGTCACCGTTCCTGACGGAGAAACTGCCCGGAGGATAAAGGAAGAGAGCGAAGCAGCCGAGTTTGTCATAAAGAAGGTCACCAAGGGAGAGAAGAAGAGAGTCCCTGCGCCTCCCTTCAGCACATCGACGCTCCAGCAGGAGGCCAGCAGAAAGCTGGGCTTCAACGCCAGAAGGACGATGAGCACTGCCCAGAACCTCTACGAAGGAATGAACGTGGAAGGCTACGGCACCGTTGGTCTCATCACATATATGAGGACCGACTCGCTGAGGATCTCGGACGAAGCATACTATGCTGCAAGATCCTTCATCAAGGAATCCTACGGAGACCGGTACGTGCCTCCGTACAGGAGAAATTACAAGTCCAGGACAAACAGCCAGGACGCCCACGAAGCCATAAGACCCACCAATGTGAAGATCACTCCGGACATAGCCAGAAAGAGCCTTCCGCAGGATGCGGCGAGACTGTACAAGCTGGTCTGGGAGAGATTCATGGCCTCTCAGATGGCAGACTGCATCCAGGAGACCGTAAACGTAGACATAGATGCGGCGAACCACCAGTACAAGGCAAGCGGATACACCGTCCTGTTCAACGGATACACCGTCCTGTACGAAGAGGGGACGGACGAAAAGAAGGAGAAAGAGACGGCGCTCCCTCCTCTTGACGAGAGCACCAAGCTCAAGCTCCGTTCGATAGAGACCGAGCAGAAGTTCACCCAGCCTCCATCAGAATATACCGAGGCTACCCTCATCAAGGCGTTAGAGGAGAACGGGATCGGAAGACCTTCTACATATGCGCCTACGATATCCACACTGGAAGACAGAAGGTATGTGGAGAAGGTCGACAAGAAACTGATACCTACACGGCTGGGAGAGACGGTCACGGATCTTCTGGGAGAGTATTTCTCAAACATCGTGAACGTCAAGTTCACCGCAGAGATGGAGGACAGTCTGGACAGGATCGCTTCGGGAGACATGAAGTGGGAGAATGTCGTATATGACTACCGGGAGACCCTTTCAGACGAACTGAAGAAGGCGGAGGATGACACCCGGGGCGTTAGGATCTCAATCCCCAAGTTCGCTAAAGAAGAACTCACTGACAAGATCTGCCCTGAGTGCGGAAAGCCGATGGTCATAAAGCACGGCAAGAACGGAAGGTTCCTTGCCTGCACAGGCTTCCCGGACTGCAAGCATACCGAACCCATAGTGGAGTACACCAAGGGGACATGTCCTGTCTGTGGGTCCAGGATGAAGAAGCTGATGAGCAAGAAACACCACATCTTCTTTGCCTGCGAGAACAGCGACTGCAAGTTCATGAGCTGGGAGGAACCGACCGGGGAAACATGTCCGTCATGCGGAAAGACGTTGTTCAGGAAGATGACAAAGACCGCAAAGCCTCACTGTGTAAACCCGGAATGCGACAGATACGTTCCGTTCCCTACTGCAAAGGTTACCAAGGCAAAACGGAAGAAGGACCAGTGAACATGGAGAAGAGAGTCAAGGTGATCGGGGCAGGGCTGGCCGGCTGCGAAGCGGCGCGGTTCCTGTCAAGGCACGGCATTCGGGTGGACCTGTATGAGCAGAAACCCATCAAATACTCTCCGGCACATACCAACAGCGATTTCGCCGAGCTTGTCTGCTCCAACAGCCTTAAGAGCATGAGAGAGGATTCCAGCCAGGGCATGCTGAAGAACGAGATGAGACATTTCGGGTCTCTGATCCTCGACAGTGCCCTCCGGACGAGAGTGCCGGCAGGCGGAGCTCTTGCCGTGGAGAGGAACGACTTCTCGAGGCTGGTCACCGAAAAGATAAAGAACGACCCCAACATACATATCCATTACGAGGAAGTGACGGAGCTTGACCGGGATACGCTGACCATAGTGGCAACAGGACCTCTCACCGAGGGAAAGCTGTATGAGCGCATCAGCGAGATGCGGGGCAGCCGGATGCATTTCTACGATGCCGCAGCCCCAATAGTGATGGCGGACAGCATAAACATGGACAGGGTATTCGCGGCGAGCAGATATTCCGACACGGACGATGACTATCTCAACTGTCCGATGAACAAGGAGGAGTATGAGGCCTTCTATGAGCGGCTCATGAGCGCCGAAAGGGCTCCGCTGAAGGGATTTGAGACGGATCCGGGAGTCTATGAGGGGTGCATGCCGGTAGAGGTGATGGCTTCGAGAGGAGCCCAGACGCTGAGATTCGGACCGATGAAGCCGGTAGGCCTCAGGGATCCGAGGACCGGACACAGGCCGTGGGCGAACCTTCAACTCAGGAGCGAGAACAGGGAAAAGACGATGTACAATCTTGTCGGCTTCCAGACAAACCTCAAGTTCCCCGAGCAGAAGAGAGTATTCGGAATGATACCGGGGCTGGAGAATGCGGTATACGCCAGGTACGGCGTGATGCACAGGAACAGCTTCATCAATTCTCCTCAGGTCCTCAATATGACGCTGAACCTGAAGGAGAGAGACAACATATATTTTGCAGGACAGATAACCGGCATGGAGGGATATATGGAATCCGCCATGTGCGGGCTGCTGGCAGGATACTTCGTATGGTGCCGTCTCACGGGCAGGGAAATTCAGATGCCCGGACGGGACACCATATCAGGAGCACTGCTGAGATACATTACCGCTCCAAACGCTGATTTTCAGCCTATGGGAGCCAACATGGGCATACTTGAACCTCTTGATGAGCACATAAGGGACAAGAGGGAAAGATATGCCGCCCTTTCCAGAAGAGGAAAGGATTCGATAGAAAAGATTAGTCTCTGAGGCTGATGCCCCGGGAGACGGAAAGGCGGATCATCATGAAGATCATCATAGACGCATTCGGGGGAGACAATGCCCCTCTGGCACCTCTTCAGGGCGCCCGGCTGGCGGCCGGAAAATTTGATCTGGACATAATCGCGGTCGGCGACATCGACAAGATGAACGAGTGCTGCTCTGAAAACGGCATAGACACGTCAAGGATCGAGTTCCTACAGGCGGACGGCGTGTTCGACATGGAAAGAGACCCGATGGAGATCGTAAAGAAACGGACAGACACTTCTCTCCATATCGCCTTCAAGGCTCTGAGCGAAGGAAAGGGAGACGCAGTGGTTTCTGCCGGAAGCACGGGCGCCATACTGATGGGGTCGACTTTCATAGTCAGAAGGATCAGAGGCTGCAAGAGGCCTGCGATCGGAAGCGTCATGCCGTGCGAGACGCCGGGCGGCTTCATGCTCATCGACTGCGGAGCAAATACGGAGGCAAGGCCTGAAATGCTCAGGCAGTTTGCCATCATGGGAAGCGTATACATGGAAAAGGTGGCTGGAAGAAAGTCACCGAGAATTGCGCTCCTGAACAACGGCACCGAGGAGACGAAGGGACCCGAGAGCCATGTGGCTGCATATACGATGATGAAAGAGGATCCTTCGCTGAATTTCGTAGGAAACATAGAGGGCAGGGATGTCATGGGAAGCGTTGCGGACGTTGTCGTCGCCGACGGTTTCAGCGGCAATATAGCTCTCAAGACTGCCGAGGGAGTCGCTGCGTTCATTACCGGACGGATGAAGGGAATGTTCCTGAAGAGCCTTAAGACCAAGATCGCGGCACTTCTGCTGAAGAATGAGCTTAAGGAATTCAAGAAGCAGTTTGACTACAAGGAATACGGCGGAGCTCCGGTGCTCGGAGTCAGGAAATGCGTCATCAAGGCGCACGGCTCATCGGATGCGTCAGCATTCATGAATGCCATAAGACAGGCAAAGACCTATGTGGAGAATGACGTTTCCGCGGTGCTGCGGGAAAGTCTCGGAGGTGAGAGCGAGGAATGATCTCGGAATTCGAAAAGAACATAGGATATACATTCAAGGACCCGGAACTGCTGAAGGTCGCGCTGACTCATTCATCCTATGCCAATGAGAGAAAGGACACCCGGTACAACGAGAGGCTCGAGTTTCTCGGAGATGCCGTGCTCCAGCTTATAACCAGCGAGAAGCTCTATATAGAGAACCGGTCAATGCCGGAAGGCGACATGTCAAAACAGAGAGCCGCTCTGGTGTGCGAGGACGCTCTCGCACTGTATTCAGGCGAGATAGATCTGGGCACATTCCTGTGTCTCGGACACGGAGAGGACATCTCCGGCGGAAGGGAAAGACCGTCCATACTGGCGGACGCGTTTGAGGCGGTGATCGGTGCGATCTTCCTGGACGGAGGCTTTGATGAAGCGAAGAAATACGTGAGGCGCTTCATAGACTCTGCCCACCTCAAGCTGAAGGATTACAAGACTCTCCTGCAGGAGATCATACAGCAGAACCAGGGCGAACAGCTCACGTATGTGATAGTCAATGAGGAAGGCCCGGCTCACAACAAGTTGTTCACCGTGGAGGTACATCTCAACAGCAATAACATCGGTTCGGGTACCGGTCACAGTAAGAAACAGGCTGAACAGGCAGCCCGGAGAGAAGCTCTCGCACTGATGGGCTATAAAGACTAGCGATAATGAAAAACAAGCATAAGAACCTGTCTATCTTTGTCCCACACGCAGGCTGTCCCCACAGATGCAGCTTCTGCGATCAGAACGCCATATCGGGGACCGAGGAAGCGCCGCAGCCCGAATATGTAAGCCGGCTGTGCGAACAGTTCCTTCCAAAGGATCCTGCACAGGGAGCGGATTATGAGATAGCCTTTTTCGGCGGAAGCTTTACTGCCATAGAAAGAGGGTACATGATACGGCTGCTTGAGGCCGCACGGCCGTTCGTCAGGCGGGGCAGGGCAAGAGGCATAAGATGCTCCACGAGACCTGATGCCATAGACAAAGAAATATTATCCATACTCAAGGGTTACAACGTTACTTCCATAGAGCTCGGAGCTCAGAGCATGGATGAGAAGGTCCTCAGGGCAAACCTGAGAGGCCACAGCGCGCAGAGCGTGTACGATGCTGCAAGACTCATTAAGGAAGAGGGTTTTGAGCTCGGTCTTCAGATGATGGTCGGACTTTACGGCCGGGAAGACTACATGCTCGACCGGATCAATACGGCCGAATGCTTTGCCGAAATGAAGCCGGCTACCGTCAGGATATATCCGACCCTGACTCTCGAGAACACACGGCTGGCCTATTGGTACAGGCGGGGCAGGTATGTCCCTCCGACACTCGCAGAGTCGGTGGAGATATGCGCAAGGCTGGTGCCTTTCTTTGAAGAGAGGAACATCACCATAATAAAGCTGGGACTGCACGCAGACGTCTCTCTCGAAGAGAGCCTCGTGGCAGGACCTTATCACCAGGCGTTCAGAGAACTGGTGGAGAGCAGGATACTCCTTGACAGCGTGAAAAGCGAGCTGTCGGGACAGGGAAAAGGCCGGTATGTCATATATGTCAGGCCGCAGATACTGTCACAGATGACAGGACAGAAGAAAAGCAACATATCCGCATTGTCCTCCGAAGGATACCGTGTCGCGGTAAGACCGGACAGCAGCCTGGAGGGCAGAGCGGTCAGGATAGAAAGATCTACAGAGGTTAACAGTGTATCTAAAGGCGATTGAACTGCATGGTTTCAAATCCTTTCCGGACAAGACCAGGATCGAATTTGACAGGGGAATGAGCGCTGTTGTCGGACCAAACGGTTCCGGCAAGAGCAATATTTCCGATGCCATAAGATGGGTGCTGGGCGAGACCAGGGTCAGCCAGCTCAGGAGCGGCGGAAAGATGGAGGACATCATATTCGGCGGCTCACGGAGCAGGAATCCGATGGGCTTCGCACAGGTGACACTGGTGCTCGACAACTCAGACCATTCCTTTGACTATGAGGGAGATGAGATCTCGGTATCCAGAAAGTATTACCGCTCCGGCGACAGTGAGTACTATATCAACGGCCGGAAGGTGAGACTGAGAGATATCCAGGAACTTTTCATGGATACGGGACTGGGAAGGAACGGCTATTCAATGGTCAGCCAGGGCAGGGTCAGCGAGATAGTGACATCCAAGCCTGAGGGAAGAAGAGAGATATTCGAGGAGGCTTCCGGAATAGCCAAGTTCAGGTTCAGAAAGAACGAGGCTGAGAGAAAACTGGAAGCGGCCCAGCAGAACATTGCCAGGATCACAGACATACTTTCAGAGCTGGAGGCCAGGGTCGGACCTCTCGAGAAGGAGAGCGAGAAGGCGAAGCAGTTCCTGGTCCTTGCCGATGAAAGAAAGAAACTGGAGATATCCCTCTGGATAGACACGATCGACAGATCCAAGGCAATGCTCAGGGAAGAGCAGAGGAGACTTGAGATCTTCCAGGCCGATTACGACAGGATCTCCGAGCAGGCAGACGAGAAGGAAAAATACATTGAGGAAAGGTATCTGTATTCTAACAGGCTTCTTTCAAGAAGCGGGGAGAACACAGACCGGATCAGGGCTCTTGAGAACGAAAAGGCAGGCTTTGCCAGCGAGATCCGGGTACTTGAAAGCGAGATCGGTTTCCGGCAGACCCAGATGGAGTCGATGAGGGAAGAACTGGCAAGATTCGAAGGAGAAGGCAGAAACAGCGAAGAACAGAGACTGCTGCAGCAGGGCAAGATCGCCCTGGTGAAAGAAAAGCTTGAGGCCAAGGAAAGCGAGATCGCACGGCTCGAGGAACGCTTCAGCGAGCTGGAAAAGGAAGCAAGAGAATCCGGAGACCGGATCGCCCGGCTCAACGGCAGGATAAATGAGATCGACCTCAGAGTACAGCAGGCAGAGATAGACATATCCGCGCTGGACAGCCGGAACCGGGCAATAGAGTCCGGACTTTCCTCAACCAGGGAAAGCAGAAAGAATGCCCGGGATTATCTGGCATCGACCCGAAAGCAGGCCGATGAGATCGCCGACTTCATCAACGCCACCCGGGAAGAGCTGACCAAGAATACCAACATGAAGAACGGTCTGCTCATGAAGAGGAATTCACGGGCGGCAAAGCTGGATGACGCGGTCAGGAAGAGGAACGAGAATACTTCCTCCGCAAGGCAGATCGAGGACAGGATCAGGATACTTACGGATCTTGAAAACAGTCTCGACGGCTTCAGCCGGAGCGTCAAGACCGTCCTCAGCAGAGGAAAGGAAGGCAGGCTTCCGGGCATAATCGGAAGCGTGGCCCAGATAATATCAGTCGAAAAAGGTTACGAGACCGCGATCGAGATAGCTCTCGGCTATGCGCTTCAGAACATCGTGACCGAAAATGAGCAGAGCGCGAAAAGAGCGATAGACTACCTCAAGCAGAACAGGGCGGGAAGGGCAACGTTCCTTCCACTGGACACCGTAAGGCCGTCCAATTTCAGCGAGAAGCTTCCGGAGGGCGCCATTACGGCTGACAGGGTCGTAAAGGTAGACGGAAGATATTCAGGCATAATCTCAAATCTGCTTGGCAGAACGGTGCTGGTCGAGGACATCGACACGGCATCCCGGCTGGCCAGGAAACTGAACTACAGGTACAGGATAGTGACGCTGGACGGACAGCAGGTCAATGTCGGAGGTTCCTTCACAGGAGGCTCCGTGGCCAAGAGCGCCGGCCTGTTCACCAGAAAGACAGAGATAGCTTCTCTTGGCCGGCAGCTTGAAAAGCTCAAAGGTGAGGCTGGACAGCTGGAAAAGACGGTGGAAAGCTTCAATGATACCCTCGATTCCCTCGACAGCCAGCTTGAAGGCTATGACAACGAGATATCCAGGCTCAACACCGAAAAGATGGAAGCCGAGCTGGAAGCCGCCAGACTCAGGCGGTCAACGGACCAGTATGAGAAGAGCCTTGAGGATCTTGATGCCGCCCGGAAGGGTTATGAAGAGACAATAGCTTCCAACAGTCAGCGCAGACAGGATCTTTTCGAAGGTCAGCAGAGCGACATCGCGGCAGCAGCCATCCTCAAAAAACAGCAGCTTGAGGCGGGCAGCAAGGAAGAGAAGATCATCACTGAGCAGAACGAAGTCTCACGGGACATTTCTGCGAGAAGGCTTGAGAAGGTCGCCACCGAGGGAGAACTCAATCTTGAGCTCTCCAATCTCAGGACCATAGAAGAGACTATCAGCGCAGGCCTGTCCAGAAAGGACCGGATAAACAGGGATCTGGGAGAAAAGCAGGCTGAGATAGATGAAAAGAATGAGAAGGTCGGCCGGATAAAGGCCATGATCTATGCCGACACGGCCAAGATAGCCGAAAAGGAACAGGAAAACCGAGATATCCAAAAGGAAAGACTGGAGATAGAGGCCGAGAGGACCACTCTTACAGAGGAGAACAAGTCGCTGGTTAACCAGAAGGAAGGTCTTTCAGGACAGATCGCCAAGACGGGCGAGAGGATAGAAAGGATGGAGCGGGATTACGATTCCATCATAGCGAAGCTATGGGAGGAGTATGAACTGACCGTGCAGACTGCCATGCCTTTCGCGGTCCCTGTCGAGGACGAGAGCGAAATGAGAAGACAGCTCAATACTGTCAGGAACTCCATAAGGCGTCTGGGCCATGTCAATGTCGGTGCGATAGAGGAATATGTAGAAGTCAGCGAGAGATATACCTATCTCAAGGGACAGTACGAGGATCTGACTGAGAGCAGAAACCGGCTTGTAAGGCTGATAGGTTCCCTCAGCGCAGAGATGCAGGAACTGTTCGGCGAAAGCTTCAAGGCAATAAACGAGAACTTCGGAAGGATATTCACTCAGATGTTCGGCGGAGGCAGCGCAAAACTTGAGCTGACCGATCCGGACGATATCCTGTCCAGCGGGATCGAGATCAAGGTCAACCCTCCGGGAAAGGTCATAAAGAGCCTGTCGGCTCTCTCAGGAGGAGAGCAGCGGCTTGTGGCCATATCCATTTATTTCGCCATACTCGCTCACAATCCTTCACCTTTCTGTGTGCTGGACGAGATAGAGGCTGCGCTTGACGATGTCAATGTCTCAAGGTACGCAAACTACCTGCACGACATCAGCGACACGACGCAGTTCCTGGTTATAACCCACAGAAGAGGCACCATGGAAGCCCGGGACGTCCTGTACGGAGTCACCATGCAGGAAGACGGCATTTCAAAGATACTCAAGCTGGATCCGACACAGCTGAGTCCATCGATAATCAATTGAGGAGTTTACAATGGCAAAGAACAGCAAGTTAAATGACAGCCTGAGAAAGACCAAGAGCGGATGGTTCTCGCAGATCACGAAGGCTCTTTCCGGAAACAGGATCCCGGATGACATATATGACGACCTTCTGGATCAGCTCATCATGGCCGATGTGGGTTATGAGACCAGTCAGTACCTCACCACCGAACTTGAGGCGAGAGTTCTCAGAAACTTCGGCAGGACGGGAGACGATGTCATAAGGCTTCTCAGGCAGCTTATAGAGGAACAGCTCACTGCCGACAAACCTATGG
>JAEEGL010851081.1_pt1 | contig 33148 bp, 26 predicted proteins | sample 9134231 | NCBI WGS metagenome assembly JAEEGL01 (sample SAMN16246548, study PRJNA631951) | gut metagenome | biome: gut microbiome; feature: rumen; material: fiber-attached | host: Bos | place: Iran: Karaj | collected 2018-10 | reverse complement strand
TGTTATAATTATATATATTGTCCTATTCTTATTTACTTTATTAGTTACTAAATTATTATCTTCAATATTTACTTCATTATCCATTTATATTCTTCTTTTCTATTTTTTAATATCTAATATTATACAAATATTATCTTCTAGACGAGTATTATCTTTTTCATATCATTCGCTTACTATAATTATTATAACAAAATAGAATGATATCACAATATCATTTTATCATTTACCATATCTATAAAAGCATCTTCCCAAGTATCAAATATAGCAGCATATTGCGCACTTTCTTTATCTTCTTTATTATTTAAATATTTATTAACTCTCTTATCTAAATATGGTTTAAATGTATTATATATCGAATTATCTACAGCCAAGCCATTACCAAACCCCATATATAGATATGTATATTTTCGATTAGTTGCTTTATCACCATTACTCCATACATCTGCCCATTTAGGAAATTGTTTTCTAGCTTCTTCTAATAAAATATGTTCACTTTCATTAAAATCCCTACTTCTATACATCCATCCATCTAATCTATATATTTTAAATACATCATCTTCTTTAAGAATAAAAGTTGATCCATCTTCATCTCCCATCCTTCCGGGATTTGTAATAAACATAACATCATCTTCGTTAATACTAAAGAAATCTTCTTTTGATATTGTATTTGATTTAAACTCCACTTTTATCACCCAATATAATTATAACATGTTATCAAGTATTCTATTTTCCATTAAAAATGTTATAATTAATATGGTGAAATAATATGAGCGAACATAATATGAATACAATAAATATGTATAAATCAGGTGGAGCACTTGAATATATTGAGAACAGTAAAATTGATCCAGAAACCGAAAAATGGAAAAGATTATTTAACTATATAGAAGAGCAATTAGAAAAAAACAAAAATAAAAAGATTATTGAATTTGGAAGTGGCTGTGGAGAATTGGCTTTAATTCTTCAATCATTTGGATATGACATTACGGCAACAGATATAGTTGATGATTTTTTAAAAGAAGAAAAACAAAGGGGAATCACCAAGATAAAAAAATTTAATTTTTTAAACGATAATTATGATAATCATTTTGATTATAAAGCTGATTTAATTATATCATGGCGAAATCCTCATCTAGATATAGACGATTTAAAAAGATTGTTTATGATAACACATAGTGCTTTAAGTGATAATGGATTATTAATAATAAACTTTCAAAATGCTGAAGTTCATCCTGAAGCAGATATTTTACCAAATGGTACAAGGTATAATTATAAAATATTAAAGGAGAAACAAACAAAAGAGAAAAGATTTTACGCTTACTATAGCAAAGAAGAAATTGAAGAATTAGTAAAAGAATTATTTACTATAATAGAATACCATACTGAAGGCGGAAAAGAACAAAAGAATTGGCATGTATTAACCCTCAAGAAAAAATAATAAGTATTATTACATCTAAAAAAACGGATTTAATCCGTTTTTTATAGTACAGACAAAGCTAATACGTATTTCTATTTATTAAATACTATTAAAACCTCATCACTTTCTTCTATTTTTTTATTTACAGTATATCCAGCAATTACTTTACCATCTTCTAATTTAGCATATTGCATAAAACTATATTCAAAACTATCTTTAATATCAGTATTATCTATATCTATTCTATCCGCTTTATTTAATTTATCATCAAATATTTCAAAAAAATGATTTTCTTTATTATCAGTTCCTTTAAATATTATTCTACTACCTTCTATATAGAAATTAGATATATTATAGAAATCATTAATATTATTACTTCCAAAATGCTGTCCATCCAATCTTATTGCATAGATTCTAGCATTATCTCCTGAACGAGCTAAAGCATATACTTTATCAGAAACTACAATTTTATTAATATTACCATCTATATTAGTCTCCCATACTTCTTCAGCCTTATCATTCATTTTAAATATTGTCTTAGCTGAATAATACGTACCACTACCATAACTCTTATCATATTTATATCCATAGAAGTATCCACTTTCATAACTAGTAATAACTACATGTCTAGCTACCTCTTTTTTATCACTTTCTTCAATAGCTTTATAAGGTATAGTATCTATACTATCTTCTCCAATTTTAATAATTACTCTTTTATTCTCATACGTAGTATTATTCATAGCTGATCCTATAAAATAAACATACATTGCATCTCCACCAATAAAATCATCTATAAATAATGAACTATTACCGTCTAACATTTCTTTATAACTTAATTCTTCTCCCTTTTCATCTAGAACCATTAAGAAATAATGATTTCTTAGGGATCCTGCTCCTGAAGGCTCAAAGTGTATCTGATTAGCAACTTGTAAAACTATATAAAACTTATTATTTATCTGATTTACACTAACTACTTTTACAGTTGAATCTTCATTAGTATATACTGACTCAATTTTCTTATTAAATCTAATATTACCATCGTTATTCATAATAATTAGATTAGCATCACAATCTAATACATCATAATTTTGCTTCTTAACATTACTTATAGAAGCAACTGCAATACCATATTTTATTTCAAATACATCTGTTAAAGTACCACCATATATTACATATTCTTTTTTATTACTTAAATCCTGATCGGTTCCTTCACATACTACATCAGTACTATATGAAAAATCATCATCATATCTTTTAATTATTAAGTTACCCTTACAAGAATTATAATTATCATTACTTACTATTTTTTCTCCCTTAATAACTAATTCTTCTCCTTCTTTCAATTCTTCTATATCAATCTTATTAGCTTTTAAATACTTTTTTGAACTTACAATTATTTCTTTTCTATAATTATTTTCTAAACTAACATTTCTATTTAATAGAGTTTTAACTACTTGTTCATTAGTTTTTTTCTTCTTTTCAAGTATTTTCTTATTATCTTGATTACCAATTGTACTACTATTATCATTATTTAAAAATATATACATTCCAAATACTGCTAATGCTATAGCACCAAAACCAATTATTGGAAACCAACTAAAAGATTTTTTTCTTTTATCCATTATTTTATTAAAGATTTTATTCTTTTCATAATCACTTATTTTTATCTTTTCATAAGCTTTTATTACATCTTTATCTCTCATTTTAATTCCTCCTCCATCATTATTTTTAGTTTCTTTCTTCCTCTATTTAAATACGAATATATAGTATTTTCTGGGACCTTTAATGTCTTAGCTATTTCTATACAACTATATCCCTCATAATAAAATAAATATATAGGTAATTTATACTCATCAGGTAATTGCATTATTAATTCAATCGTATTATCTTCAATATCCTCTTTAGATATATCAAAATCTAATGTTACTTCTTGATTCCATTTTCTTTTTAACATATTCTTACATATATTTCTAATAGCAACTATAAACCAAGCTTTTTCATGATCTAAACTAGAAAATCTTATATTCTTATCAATCACTTTTAAAAATAAATCTTGAATAGCGTCTTCAACTTTAGATATATCCCCTTTAAAGAATGTATATGCTACTTTATATAATAAATCTATATTTCTTTCATACATTTCTTTAATCTCTCTATCTGAGTACTTCTTCATTCTCTTTCTTCCTTTCTAACCATAATACAATTAAAAAGTAGTAATCCTTGCATATCTTAATAAAATTTTATCATATTATCCCCCATATTCAATCTAATCAATAATATATGTTATAATATAAGTTATAAAGAAAATGATAATTATAAAGAGTGGATTAAAGAATTAAAAGAGTATTGTGAAAACAATGCCGTATATGCTCTAGCCCCAATTCAAATTGGTATTCCTAAAAGAATGATTTATTTAAGAAATACAACCTCTGATATGACTAAAAATCTAGATGCAAATTACAACGAAAACATTATAATTATTAATCCTATTATAATTAAAGCTCAAGGTCATACTAGATTTCCAGAACGGTGTGAAAGTTGTCTTGACAACGTTGCAATTATTGATCGACCATATAAAGTTGAAATAGAATATCAAGATATTGACGGAAAAAAAGTGCACGATACCTTCGAAGGATTTAAAGCCACGGTATTTTGTCATGAATACGATCATTTAAACGGCATATTACATATTGATTTATCTAAAGATATAAAACATTTATCTTTAGAAGAAACAAAGAAGTATAGAGATGAACATCCATACGAGATATTATCCAAAGATGAAGAATACTTTATTCAAACTAAAATTAAATAAAACTGTATTAATATAACTTGTAATAATACATCCCATATTTTATAATACCCTCTTATTAAGAGGTGTATTAATATGGAAAGAATAAATATGAAAAACAAATTCTTCCATGCCCCCAAGTGGGATGAAAACTTCAACAAACAAATAAATACTTTAACAAAGATTATAAACTGTGGATATATCGGTTTTGATGATAAAAGCACCACATATCTATCTGTTCATCCAAATGGAGAATATATCCAGATATATCCGGGCAATGGTTTTGCTAAAGACAGTGCTTTTGATATGACAAGGAATACCTTCTTTTTTATTCTTTCTTCCCAATTAAAAGATGATTTTTCAATAACTCCCGGTCATTATCCCCATGAAGCATTAATTAACACCCGAATCTCCCTAAATAAATACTTAATTGGCATTGGAAACGTTGGCTGTAACATCAGTTATCATTTATCAAGCTGCTATTATTTAACTAGATTTATATGCCAAGAAATAGACCCGAATGAAACACTTAAAGAACTCTCATACATATTCTCGCCAATAAGTAATATCCTATCTCCAGATAGATTAGACGATATAGAAAAAGATATACTATGCCCTGACACTGACCTTAACACTTTAGATATAGCATTCACTTCTAAGCCAGAAACACTAATTAAAAGAAAAGATATTTATCACAAAATCAAAGAAGCATTAGAACGTATACAATATATTACAACTCTTTATGACTTAACTGGATTACCAGTTGATTACGCTAAACAAATGCAAAGAATTAAAAACATGCAGGAATATATAAAAACTAATAACTTTTCTGAACGAACTTATTGTGAAGCTCTAGATGAATTAAGACATATTGCGCAAAAAAGATAAAAACTTGTCATCTTATTAAATTATGCTATAATATCTATTGGAAAAGAAGTGTAATTATTATTTTACCATCAGATTTTTTAAAGACCAGATACAGTGTTTTTTATAATGAATATGTTACTTCCGATATCAAATTTGCAAGCGTTGGAGATTTACATTTATCTAAATTAGTAGGAATGAAAGATATTGATAGAATTTCTCGTCAATTAGAAATTGAAAAGCCCCATTATATATACCTCCTTGGAGATCTATTAGATTCTCCTCTTGAACTATTAAAAAAATATAAGCGTGAAGAATTAAAAACCTTAATTAAAAACTGTTCTTCTATCGCTCAAATTGGTGTTATGATAATTCTTGCTACTCATGACTTTATTGATGAATCAAAGCCCGATTATCCGGACCTTATCAATGACACAGATATGTGGCAAGAAGCTGATAAAATCCCCGGTGTACATGTCCTAAATGATAAAACATATCAAGACGAAAAAATCTTTATTGCCGGATATAGACAAAAAAGAGAGGCATACTACGATTTGCTTAATGGAAATAGAGAAAATGCCATTTCTTATAAATCAGATTTTTTAAAACATAAAGAACTAATACCTGAAAGCTCCATCGCTCTACCCAAAATACTCCTTACTCACTCACCAGAACCAATTCTAAATCCTGTAACACAAGCAATAGCAAGTCATTATGACTATATAGTTACCGGTCACAATCACAACGGCTGTCAGCCTATAATATTAGATGACATAGTACCGGGTCATAGGGGAATAATAACCCCCAAAAAATCATTCCTCCCTAAATACGCTAGAGGAATAGTTAGATTAGACGAAGCATTTTACTCGTCGTATAAATATATGGATGAAGATTCCTCATCTGTTCAAGAGGAATTAGCAATAAATCCTAATTGCTACCCTTACTTAGTATTTAATGGTGGTTGGATTAAAATTCAGGATTGTGCCCCACAACAATTACAATGGCTCGACTCAGTATGCTATAGACAGATGGATGTAACAACCCTCACTTCTGATGAACAATATAAAGAAAAGCCACGAATATATAGTAAAAGAAAGTACTTAAATAAAGGGATATAATACAAAAACAAGAATTTGTTAAATTCTTGTTTTTTTAATCTATAAACTCTATTTCCTTTATTACTTTTCTAAAATGTTTATAATTACTAAAGTTATTAACATAGTTCTTTTCCACAAATACCTTAGCATCATTTTTACATTGTATTAAAATTTTATAATCTCTTCTAATATCCCCCATCTTAAAGACCATATCCCCTGATTGCCTAGTTCCAAATAGATCTCCTTCGCCCCTTAATTCGAAATCCTTTTCACTAATATAAAATCCATCATTACTTTCTTCCATTACTTTTAAACGAGGGACTTCTTTATCGCTTATTAAATAACAATATGATTGCAAATCATTCCTTCCTACTCTCCCTCGTAACTGATGTAACGTTGCCAACCCAAATCTTTCAGCATTAAATATAACCATCATAGTTGAATTCTTCACATCTACTCCAACCTCTATAACAGTAGTACTAATTAACACTTTTATACTAGCATTTTTGAAATCTTCCATAACTAGATCCTTTTCACTATTCTTCATCTTTCCATGTAATATTTCCGTTCTAACTTTATTATTAAATGCCATATCAAATTTATCCTTTAATTTGATCACATCATTTAAATCACTATTACCATCTTCATCCTCAATTAATGGTGCTACTACATATATTTGATGACCATTCTTTATTTCTTCTAACATAGCACTTAAAACATCTTTAATATCTTTCATTTTAACAACTTTAGTAATTATTTCTTTTCTACCACTAGGCTTAGTCTTAATTAAGGATGTATCCATATCTCCATAAATAGTCAAAGCATACGTCCTAGGTATTGGTGTAGCACTTAAATATAATACATCACACTTTTGTCCCTTATTTTGTAAATTACTTCTTTGATTAACACCAAATCTATGCTGTTCATCAGTTATAACTAATCCTAGATTACTAAATTCTACTCCATCAGATATTAAAGCATGCGTACCAATTAATACATCTAATTCACCATTGCTGAGTTTCTCACAAACTTTATTCTTTTCACTTTTTTTCAAACTACCAACTAATAATCCAACTTTAATACCCATCTTTGCAAAATCTCTAGAAATACTTTCATAGTGTTGCCTAGCCAAAATCTCCGTTGGAGCCATCATTGCACTTTGATATCCTGCCAAATAATTAACATACATAGCAATAGTAGCAACACAAGTTTTACCACTACCAACATCACCCAATATTAATCTATTCATTCTTTCTTTACTAGTTAAATCATGATATATCTCTTCAACCGTGCTCAATTGATCTTCCGTTAATTTAAAAGGTAAAGCATTAATATACTCATCTATTCTATTTCTATCTACCACTCTTTGAATTCCCTTATTATCTAAAGTATATTTATATTTCAGATAGTTCATCTTAAACATGAATATAAAAAACTCTTCATAAATAGTTCTCACTTTAGCTTTTTTTAAATGTTCCAAATTATCCGGATTATGAATTATTCTAGAAGCATTTAACTTATCTAAAAACATATATTTATCTACCAAATAATCAGGAATATAATCATCTAATGAAATACTAGTATTTAAAGCCTCCCTAATAATATTTGTTAATACTTTATTCTTAAGCCCATTTACCAAATGATACACTGGATATATTTTACTACTATTAATAATTTCAAAATTAATATCACTGGCTGTAAACTGATTCCTCTTGGAATCATATTTACCAACAACATTTATCATTCTACCTACTTTTAACTGATTCTTTAAAAAAGCCCTATTAAATATAACAACATTCATTAAATAATTATCTGCTACTATTCTAAAAGTTAGTTTATTTAATTTTTTTATATATATCGTTTTAGCTTCAGTATCAACTATTCCTCTAATAGTACATGTCTCTCCATCTTTCACTTCTTTAACTGGGATTATTTTTAATATATTATAACGATATGGATAATACTCCACTAAATCTTCGATAGTAAAAATCTGTAGCTTTTTCAAATAATCCAAAGTTACTTTACCAACACCTTTTACCAGTTCAATATCCATATATATCACCATCACAATTATATCAAACTATCAATAATTAATCTTTATCAATAATCAAAAATTATAATCAACACCCATAGATTAATCAAAAATTATAACCAGTAATAAATAGTTTAAAAAAGTACTAATTTTTGCTGATTTTTGTTGACAAAAAAGCCTTTTACCGCTAGTATATTAAGTACCAATTCACTTAAAGGCGAATTGGTGCTAGTATCACACTAGCCAACCCCTTTTTATTCTTTTTGGAGTCGTTCTTCAGGGGGACGACTCCTAATTTTTTTTTGCCTAAAAAACAATACATGATATAATAATATATAGGTGGTAATATGGAAACTATAAAAGAAATTGGTAAAAGAGTTAAAGTAGTATTAACTCAAATACTAGCTCTCGTTCTTTCTTTTTTCTTCAAAGAAAGAAAACAAGAAAAGCTAAGTTTAAATGAGAAAAAAGAAAGTGCTAAAATAGTAAAAAAAGAAGAAAAAATAGTAAATAATGGTGAGATAACTCCTCTACCAGATGAAGAAGATATCAAAAGTGAAAATCATACTACCTACGAACAATCTATTACCACAATTAATTCTGAAGAAAAGGAAATAATAAAAAATAGATTACAAGCCAAAGAAATATATTTTTCAGAAATTGTAATAATAAATACGATTGTTGAAGTATTAGAAGAGAAAAACGGTTTTCATTTTGCAGAATTACCAGAGATAAAGAAAGAAAAAGTAAAAAAAGAGGTGGAAAAAATAAATGATAGATTAACACCATCAATAAAAAAAGAAATGCAAGATAACAAAATTACTACTAAAGAAGAGCTCAAAGACAAGATATCCAAAAAAGTTAATGTCTTACACTACAACAATAATCCAATAAAAGAAATATTGAATGAAAAAAATGAGGTTTTAGAACAAGATTCAAATCAGACTGAAGAACTAGAGAAAAGTTCAGAAACGAGTATTGAGCCAGAAACACACGAAGAAAAACCAAGAATAATAACGATAGCACCAAGAGAAAAAGAAATTCCAAACAAAGAAAAAGAAGATTTTATTACTATAAAAAAAGAAGAACCATCTAAAGATGCAAACATTTATTATATTGCCGATATAATAAATGATGAAAGAAAGCATTTAAATTTGCCAGATATAGTAGAAACTAACGCCGAAAGAAATCTCATAAGTGAAGTAACTAAAGATACAGCCATTGCCATCGAAACTAAAAGTAAAAAAATACCATTTTTAATGGTCGCTGCCAATAAAAAAGGAAAACCTCCAGCAAAAGAAAGAATAAAAAATGCCGTAATCGATACGGCTTTAGTAGCCGCTTCAATCGCTGCTAAACAAGAAAAAGCCAAAGAAAAACAAGAGAAAGAAATACTAGATGAAAAACCAGAACCTCCAAAACCTTTTTATATAGCTGAAGAAGACACAACAACAGAGGAAGAAAAAAGAATAGCGGATATAGCTGTAGATAGAGAAATACTAGAAGAGATAAAAGAAGATTTAAAAAAGCAACAATTATTAAGTCAAACTGGTGAATTGTCCTTCAACTACTCTACCCCAGAAAAAGAGCCAGAGCCAATTGTTATACCTAAAATAGATGAAGAAATTAACAAAAAAACAGATGAAGAAATAGAAATAGAAAAAGAGACAATAACAATTACCGAACCAGAACCAAAAGAAAAAAATGAACCGGTCCAAGAACCAGAGGACTTGATAGAAGAAACTATACCAAAAGAAACATCTCAACCTAGCAAGGATATAGAACTTCCCATATCTGCAAAAGAAGAAAAACAGTCAGAGAAAATAGAAGAAAAAACTCCTATTAGTATTACAGCAATAACAACATCACAAAAAAATAATAAAGAAATAAAAGAAATATATAAAAACACAGAAACAACCATAATAGATGCTAACAACGAAATAAGAAAAGAAGAATTAGAAGATAAAGACTACGATTTTTACGAAAAACAAATAGATGATCTCCTATATGCAATAGAAATGTACAAAATTAAGAACTACGATTCCATAACACCAAGTGAAAGAGAAAAACTAAACCAAGAAAAAAACAAATTAAAATCACTAAAAAACAAGTTAGAAACTCAAAAAGAAATAGATATAGAAAAAGAAAAAAAAGAATTAGAAGCTGAAATAACCGAGAATGAAATAGAAAATATTCAAAGAGAACTAGAAAAAATGCATATAGAGCATTTAGAAGAAACCGGTGAAAAACTTATAGAAGAATTATCACAAATGGAAGCCAGAAACGATGCAAAACTAGCTGAAATAGAGCAACAACTTATAAAATCCAAACTAAAAAAAGCAGCTAGAATAGCTGAAATTCCGTCCATAATAGCATTACCATTTATTAGAAACAAATACTTCTTCTATTTTACAATAGGATTATTTATTAATAATCATTTCAATTTCTTAAACAATATATTTAAAAGAAAAGTTGTCAAATTTGAACCAATTGACTTAACAGAAATAAAAAATGGTTATGATGCTTTAGACAAGGCCCTAGATCAAACCTATGAAAACTTAGTTTACCTAGACTATCTAGAAAATGAATCTATAACTAAGTATCCTAACTTAAAATACGATAAAGAATTTAATAAGTATATTATAAAAATACGTAATAAGCTAAATAGTAATTATAATAAATTACAACAAAAACAAAAAATGATTAATAAATATATTAAACAGAATATCAAAACAAATAAGGTATTAAAAAAATATAGATTAGTAAAAGAAAACAATGCTGCATAAAAAAACTGAAGTTACTTCAGTTTTTTTTCATTTATATACTTAATAGCTTGAGCGGCGGCAGTCGCTCCATCAGAAATAGCTGTTGCAACCTGCTTTAATATTTTTACTCTAATATCCCCAGCAATAAATATTCCCGGTTTATTAGTAGACATACCATAAACAGCTAATATATTACCATCTTTATCAACATCTAAATCATTTAACAAATAGCCGGTCTCAGGAACACTTGCGATTTCAATAAATAATCCATCTACCTTCAATTCTCTATTATCTTTGTCTAAAACAATACTTTCTAATTTTTCAGTTCCTCTAATTTCAACTATTTTACTATTATCAATTACTTCTACATTATCAAATTCTTTAACTTCTATTTTCTTGTTATATATATAATAAACTTTATGGCATAAATTAGCTAAGTAAAACACATCCGTAAGTGACTCCATACCCCCACCTACAATAGCAACATCCTTATTCTTAAAGAAATTCCCATCACAAGTAGCACAATAAGACACACCCTTGCCTAATAATTCCTTTTCATTAGGTAAACCCAATTCTCTTTTATCACCACCAGTAGCTAGAATAATAGTCTTAGTTTCATACATATTATCTAGTGTTTGAACAATTTTCTTATCTCCTTCATCGATAATACCCATTGCTTTTTCATATTTTATCTCTACACCCAAATCCAATGCTTGATCCAAGAAACTTTTACCCAATTCTTCGCCGGTTACATGAGGCATACCAGGATAATTATCAACCATATGAGCCATTAGTATTTTGCCGCCAACTTTTTTTGCTTCCAATACTAGAACTTTTTTACCAGCTCTAACACCATAAATACTAGCTGTAATACCAGCAGGTCCACCACCAATAATAACTATATCATACATACTTATCCCTACTTTATTAAATCAATAATCTTATCTTTACTAACATATCCAATAGATCTATTAATCTCTTTACCATCCTTAAATGCTATAACACAAGGAATAGACATAATACCGTACTCAGCAGCTAATTCTTCCTCATTATCAGTATTAACTTTAAATACTTTATATTCCTTACTAACTTCTTCCATTACTGGTCCCATCATCCGACAAGGTCCACACCAATCAGCATAAAAATCAACTAATACTGGTTCTTTACTACCTAAAACTTCTTTTTTAAATTCTTCTTTATTAATCACTTTTATCTTTTCGTTTCCCATTTTCTATCACCTATTTCATTATACCATATTTTATTTCATCACAAACTATATATATATTTGGATTCTGAAGAGCAGTAGCAAAACATATCATCTCCATCTCTTCTAACGTTACATAGTCCAAAAATATTTCACTAATCTCTTCCCAATCAAAAACCTCTTTAATATTGCATTCTTTAATACCGGAAAAGTCAAGCTTAATACCCAAATCATTATTCTTATTAAAAATAATAGTAATTTTATTTTTATTAACATCATATTTAATACTATTATACTTATAACCATTCAGACACTGATAATCATTCATAAATAACTTAATATTCTTTTTATTAATTTTTGTCATATACACCACCTTATAACATCTATTACATGTATATTACCCAACTATCGTTTAAAAATCAACAAAAAAACGATAATAATATCGTTTTAAAATCCCATCATGTTCATAACAGCTATAACGAGTAATACCATTGAACATACACCAGTAGATACAAGCATACTCATAGTCTTACTCTCCATCTTGTCAAGTCTAGCTTTATAACGCATTTCCCTAGCTTTTTGTTGTAAGTTAGATATAGTTTTAGAAAAAGTTAACAATTGTTCTTGTTTCCTCTCCTGTCTACCTAAACTTAAACGATACAACAAACGCATCATACGCATTGAATCTCTAACTGGATAAGTTTGAGCAAATTCCATATATGGATTAATTGACGCATCACCAGCATTGATTTTATTAATCATATCAACAAGACCATCTCTAAATATCTCAGGAGCATCAGAAATAGATTTACCAATAGCTACAGGAACAGTATAATGCTGAATTAGTATTTCTAATCCTTTTAAATAGTGAGGCAGCATAGAATCTATTGCTTGTAAATGTGCCTTGTAGAAATTCTTTAAATTCAAATAATCTAATTTAAACACTCCAAATCCAGCTACAAAAGCAAAGACAACTTTAACACCGTTCAAACTACTTATAAAGACAAATAGCATTAAGACTATAACTATCAAACCATTTCTAATTCTTTTACGAAATAACACATCTGGATCTAAGCCTTCACCATACTTAGCTTTAACCAAAAAATCATAATTGTCTTCCTTTAATCTAAAGAATATATCCTGATTATCTTGAATAAACTTATTAGGTTTAATGAAACCATTAGCAGTCAATACTCCGAAGATAATAACACCAAGTAATAAGATCTCAATATACATATCTACTCAACTCCTACATCTTCGTTATAATACTTCTCACCAGTAACTAAGAAATAACTATTAATAATAATAACTGCATGCAATATTATTTGAACATACCATTTCTTTAATAAAGATTTATATTTATCAACACCTAATAATAACTGCATAGCTAGTACTAGTAAGAACAAAGCCCCACCAAACACTAAAAATTTTGTATGGAATTGTTGCCTATCCATTCTATCTCGATATACACCCTCAACTAAAGCATCTATATCCATAGACATTAGCTCAAGTGCTTCACCAGAATCTCTAGCACCTTCTTTAGTAATCTGTAAGAATAATTGATGCATATTTTTAACCATATAATATGGATAAGCAGCATCAAAGAATTCAATAGATTGATCTATAGTACCATTATCATAAGACATCTGAATCATCGTTTTAAGATCTCTTAAAACCGGATCTTCCAAAATACCAGAATCTCTAACACCTTCTAAAGATTTAACAAAACTCTGAGTAGTATTAAACTCCATAATAACATTAGTAGTATAAATCTGAATCTGTTCAAATACATATTCACTATATATTCTTTGAGTCCTTAAAAAGGACAAATAAGGAATAAACAATATTGTTATAACTATATATATAACCATAACCGGAATACTATAAAAATACATATAAGAAATAATCGCAGCTGCACCACCAAGTAACACAATTTGTAAAGCATAATCCTTAGCAGTATAGTTCTGCCCTAATTCCTTAGTCTTTTCTTTAACTTCCTTATAACTATAAGGAGCATAAGTATTATAAAAGTTAGATACAGTATCAGCAAAAAACTTATAAACATTATCTCCAGTATTATACCTATAAGAAAGAACAAAAACAGCAATAAATAATAAAATAATTAGTTCCATAATTTCACCATCCTATGCCGCACTAGAAGCTGCACCAGGTACTCCCTGAGCCGTATTAACAATCGGAGTAGTATTTACCGCAGGCACTACATTAGAAGCTGCAGGCTGACTAACAGCTTGAACATTTACTTGAGGCTGAACAACTGGCTTAACCTGTTGAACAGGTGCAGAAGCATTCGAAACATTAGTATTATTCTGTGCTGTTGCATTTTGCATAGCAACTTGAGTAGTGACTGGAGCTGTAGATACAGATGGTGCAACAGGTGTTGGCGCCACTTGAGGTTTTTGAGGCTGAGCTACAGGCTGAGCCGGAGGAACTGCAGGAGGTGCACCAGGAGTTGGAGATGGATTTTGCGAAGCTGCTTGACCATCAGCAGGTGCCTGATTTAAATTGAAAGGATCACTCCCAACAGGAACAGCTTTCTTATTAGCCAAATTATCTTCATTAACATCCCTTGCACCAGTTGTATCCTCTTTAGTTTCAGAATCACCAATACCAAAAACATCATCGGTATCAAAATATACATTACCAATTGCCAAATAATCTAAAAGCTTTTTAGTCGGATTACGAAGCGTAACCTTACCATCCAAAGTCTTAGAATACAAAATATTTGTTTTAGGAGCATTAGTTTCATCATCAACATAAAACTCGCAAATTTCCATTATCTCACGTTGAAAACGATCCAAGGCCTTAGAATAATAACCTTTAACATATATACCTATTTGTATATACCTATGAATAGAAGACAGGTATTGTTCAATATCTTGACTTCCTTCTAGCAAAGCATACATACGCATCGGAATACTAGATGCTTTATCAGCATGTATAGTCGATATTATATGGTGACCAGAAGAAATGGAGTTACGAACAGCCATAACAGCTTCCGCTGAACGAACCTCAGCAAGTAATATCCAAATTGGATTCTGACGCATACAAGCAACCAAGGCATCAGTATAAGAAGCAATATTATTAGTCTTCATAGCAACAATATCTCTATGAGGAAATATCTTATCTAAATGCAACTCTAATGTATCCTCAATAGATATTATCTTCTCATCATTTTTTGTATTTGAAGCTAGGTATTTAACTAACTCAGTTTTACCTGAACCAGTCTCACCAGCTATCATTATATTACAATGTCCCCAAACACATTTAATCAAGAAATCATGCATCTGCTCAGTAATATATTGTTCGTTTAATAACTTATCTCTATTAAGTCTTATCTTAGCAGGTGTTTTACGTATAAGACAAGCGACCCCATTGGTTGCAATGGACTCATGAACGAAATTCATACGAAGTTCAGCACTCTCTGCATCCAAAAAAGGATGAGCCATATTAAAAGTACGACCCATAACATTAGAACATTGAAAAGCTAACTTCTCCATAAAAGTGTTATTAATATCAGGTCTTTCAACCTGATAAACACCTTTGGATAAAGTTTTCAACCAAACTTGTCCTCCGTTACTGTATGAAATATCAGTTACATCTTCATTTTGTAAAAACTCATTAAGCGGACCAAAGTCCATCTGCGAGAAGACATTCTTGTCATCCATACTAACACCCTTTCTTTTCTTTTTTAATAATTAACTACTTTGTACTTGTTCATCTGGAATACTAATAGTTTTAGCTAAAATGAAATTCTGTAAGAATTCAGATTTAACCACAGTCTCCCCAGGATTAGTTGTATAAGAAGCATTTCTTGGTACTGCAACTATATCCATTCCAACATAAATAGCTTTACTAAGTAACAAATATAAATCTTCAGGAACTGAGAACAATAAGACAGAAGGTGTCCCTACATTATCTTTGTTCTTAAATACATTGTTACCATTAGAATCTTTAACAGCTAATACTTTTATACTTTCAATAAACTTACCATAAATAATCTTACCATCATTATTAGAATCAGTAGTATGAAGATATAAATCTATATTATCTTGAGGGAAAATAGAATTTCCATAAGAACTCATATTATCAATCTTTAATGCAAAAATAGTATGACCATTAGGTATATTTGAAAATAAAGAATCGGGCATTTCATCAGGAGAAATAACACTCTCAGTAAAGAAATAACTATTCTTAGGTATCTTAGCATCAAAAGAAACCATCTTACCAACTATACAAGAAGCACTATAATCTTCCCCTGGACAATCTAAATTACGAATTACATTATCCATACTATTTAGTATAGTAGATGAAATCTGTGCAACTCCAACATCTTCAGCCGTAATAGTATCACCTTGCGTTAGCGTCCTAGTAGCATAAAATACTTGAACGGGACTAATAGCTTGATTAACGCGCCATTGATACCCCAAGAACAATACTACAACACCAAGAAGAACACCTAAAATAGTAACCGTATTCTTATTACTAGCAAATTTTTTTAAAGGCGCTAAAATATTTCCCATTTTATTCTTCCTTTCCTAATTATAATACCAGCACTTATATCCAGTTATTGATTCAGCACAATCTGCATCATTAGCATCACAAGTTACTTTACCGCCACCAGCATAACTAGTATCATAATTTAATTCAGCAATTAAATCTATACTATTAACAACATCAAGAGATGTAGCATCTGAAGCTACCATAAAATTACCAGTATTAGTAGTAACTTTTACACTAACCTTAGGAGGAGCTTCATATAAATCATAAAAATCTACTTGATAAGTATCAGATAAAGATACTGTTTGGGCAAATCTCTTTAAGAAATTTGCCACAAACAATTCTTTTTTCATCCTTATATCCCCCGTCTGATAATAATACGAACTATCAATAGAATCATAAAGCGCAGCATTAGCAACTTCCTTCAATTGATAATAATCTTGAGTATTAGTAGTAGAAGCACTTTGAACTAACATCATAACAACAACAATGAAAGTACCTAATAATATTAACCAATATCCCCAATAAGACTCTCTTACCATCTTTAATTACTCCTTCCTACTTAAATGCCAATCTATAATAATGATTGCCATCAGCTAATTTACCAGAATTATCCTTGGTTTGATCATTAGCTTTAACAACCTTAGAAACATAATCTATCCAACGACACTTAGTCGCGTCAGATACGTGTTGATTATTTCCATTAAACACATTACCATCAGATCCAAATTTGAAACCTTCATCTTCTTTGTAATCTACAACATAGCATACAGGATAATCATTTTTCTTTAACCTAGACAATACTAAATTCTTATAAGCTGGAGTTACATATTTATACATAGTATCATTCAAGAATAGATTTGCTGCATGTATAATTACAGGACGCTCTTCACCGCCACTCTTAGCTGACCAGTCATTCTTATTAGTAGACATGATAGCAGTCGCTTGATAAAGCATTGTAGAGCTAGCCTTTTCTTGATATCCATTTGTTTCAGTATATTTTTGTATCTCTCCTAAAGCTTGTGGAGCTAATAAATATGAGTATTCAGGAGCTTTCTGAGCATTACTACTTGAAGCATCATCAACAGCATATATATCATCACCATTAGCTACGATACTCTTAAGTAATTGTGCACCTTTATCAGTAGAATATACATTACCCTCTAATATATAATGCTGATCATCACTCCAGTTAGCACCAACTTTATCAATGTCTTTATCCATACTATTTAATGAAATTGAACTAATATTAACACCATATCTTGCTTGGTCATTAGCATCAATTCCTGCCTCAGTAATAGGATCAGACATTACATATGATTCCAAATATGAATCACATTTTGAATTATAACAACTCAAATCTGGATCCGTAGATGTTTTCTTGCCATCAGCATTCTTACTTAATATATCTCTAGTAGATTGTCTATTAGGAGTAACTAATTCTGTTTCAAGAACATCACCACAGCAGTAACATACTCCTTCAATAACCTCATAGAAGCATACTCTACTGTTATTACCTATAACAGATTTTGGAGTACCCATAATTCTTCCTAGATTAACATTACTATTATCATTATAATTTCCTATATTATAGAAAGAGAATGAATATTGATAAATATTTCTTGGTGTAGTCTCAGATATTGGGAACACCATATTTCTCTTATTAGAAGACTCAGCATAAACACTCCATTTATTTACATCTTTATTAGAAGACTTAGAATTATTCATAGCTTCTTGTGCGTTTTCACCTAGTTGTCTAAATCCTCCAACAGTATCAATATACCAAATATACTTATCTGAATCATAATTGCTTAATAGTGAAACAGACTTCTTAATATAATTAGCATCTTTAATAAAATCTTGAGTATTATCCCAACAATCAGATGATGCATCCCAACTTACTGTTTCACCAGCTCCTTCACCGGTTTTGTCACCTTTAGAAGTATAAGTTCCAGAGCCACCATCACTACATTTAGCATATAACTGCTTTCCAAAATCTCCAGGAGACAACTCAAGACCATTTCCATTAATTAACGCATTAGTTTGTTTCTCGCCAGAAGTCTTAATATTATAAGTAGCTACACCAGAACCTCTATCATTTGATAAATTACCAGAATATGGTTCAAGATTAAATGCGCCATCATGTTTATAATAAGCATATGAGAATTTATATTCAACATCTTCTTTAACTAACGTATTATGTCCAGCTAATTGAGCCATAAACTCAGGTTCATCATAAGCATAAGTAATCATTGGATTAAACTCTGTATCTACTTTAATTACAGCATTTGTATCATCTTTTATCTTATTATTATTTCTAACACTAAATGCCCAGTATTGACATTGTTTCATATCCCGTAATAATTTATCTCTCTCATCAATAAAATCAGACCAATGATGACTCGGATCATACCAATCACCAGGAATAGCATCCTCTACAGCCTTTACAAGAGCACTCCTAAGTTCAGCTTTCTTTTCAGACTTCGCTTTAGCTTTTAAATCATCTAAATCACCTTTACAATTACCGTCGCTATCAATTCCACCATATTCAACATTTATTGTAGCTGGTAAACTACTACCACTATTTGTTCCAACTCCACTTCCACAAGCATATGTATAATAAGAGAATTCAACTGATGGAGTAGTAATAGAAGTAATCTTAGGACATGATAAATGGTCATCACAATCACCAGAAATAGGATCCCAACTAATACATTTTCCTTCTACCTCTTCTTCACCAAATGATAAGTTATCTAACAACCCAGCATCAGTATCAAGAATTGCACTATCACCAATATTTCCAGCATTATCTGAATTAAATGCTCTAATCATTCTTTGTGAAACATCACATACATTGTCACTCCATTCATTAATATCAATTCTAGAAGTAACACAAGTTCTCTTTCCTAATGTATTAACAGTATCTCTACCTAATACAAAATATTGACCAGCAATAACAGCATTAGGCCCCAGTAAATTCTTAAGACTAGGTAAAGTAAAATCCCAATCCTCTTTACAAGATATAGTACATATTTCATTATCTTTCATTTCTGCAACTGCATAATCATTACCAGCAGCATCCTTCTTTTGTTTAGTTCTATCAATCCTTGTTGAAGTAGCTACATCCGCATCATTATTAATAACACATGCGTAATTTTCGTCCCCTCCAACCCAAGATTTAGAAGCTTCATGAATCTTTAGTACTTCCTTATTTGCATTTGGATCATCTTCAACTTCTCTACTTTTGCTCTCAGTTTTACATACTGGAGAATAAGTAGACTGCGTACATTTATTACTACAATATGTTTTATAAACATGAGCACTATTATCTAATACTTGTGCACAACATCCAGCACCTACAAATAATACAGGATTAAATATATTAGTATCACAATGATCCTTATCAGGACAATGCGCTTTATAATTATAAACATCTTTACTTAAATCACAAGCAGGTAAGAAAGAACCAATATCAGTAGTAGTATAATCTATAATCTTATTTCCAGGATTCTCTCCAGCTGTATATTTAATTCTTACTGAAGGAGCAGCGGATATATCAAAATTATTATTCCATCCACAATTGGCCATATGACCTTCATCACATACTACACTAGGATTACCATCAGTTGAAGCACTAGTACCATCTATTCTATGGAATATCTCCATTCTTTGGAAATTGGCACTAGCTTTTGGATTAGCTTGTCCAGTATTTAAAATATACTCTTCACCATCTATACCAACAGAAGTAGCAATTCTAAATTTAGCAGCCGTCTGTCTAGCCCCAACAGCATCATTAACATCATTTCTTGTACTAGCAGATATTTGACGGACATTTCCACTTATAGTATATTCAAACCACATTGAACCATCTTCATTATATAGAGTTTTGTCTGCATAATCAGGATATGGATTAGATCTAAAATCACCATATTTAACAGATAATGCATTCATCTTTTCATCAAAATTCACAAGATGTTGTAAATCTCTACCAATTTTAAATTCAACATTAACATGATATTTTTCACAAGTTTCACAAGTTGGTCTTACACTCATAAAATGTTTAGTGAAAACATCAGTAGGAATACCAGTAAACTTTCCTTGAATAGTCTTAACATAATTCCCATCTGTTCTAATATCAGTATTTTCATTAGCAACATAAGCATTTACAGTTATTTTATCTTTTTTATCATCAACTTTATAAGCATTTCTAATTAGTTTAAGTGCCATTTTTAATGCATTAGGACTTTCTAGATCAGCCTGAGAACAACTAGTATAGTTTTTCCCACAGAACATTTTCCCAACAACATCAGCATCATTAAGATTTCCTTTGTTACTATTCTTAGCCCAATCACTGCCCCAATCACTCTTTTTAATATTAGCAACCATTTGACTATAAGCAGCATATTGATCTTGTAATGCAGAATTAGAATCATTAGCACCAGAACTAGAATAAATAGTTAGTAAACGATAAGCAAGAGTAGCAGCAGCCATATGCTCCTTATGATTATTTGTAATAGCACTCTTATTACCTAATGCAACAGTATTAATGGCCCCTCTATAACTAGGATCATTATAAATAGCAATTGTTAATTTATCTAATATTGAGCCGTCCGCCTTAGTTGAGTGATCTAAAGTATAGTTAGTATTATCACCAGGATCAGAAGGTTCTTGTCTAGAAGGGTCTAAACAAACTGCTGCGATTTTGGTTGTTTCTCCATCGCATTCAATTTCACCTGTATAAATATTATCATTAATAGGTTGAGTAAAAGTCTGGCCATTTCTTTGGAATTTGAAAGCTTTTATAACAGAAAACAAATTCTGTTTTTCTATAGCAGTTGTATAAAGAGGCTTAATTGCATAATTAGTACATTTCTTATCTGTTTCAACACCATTAGTTAAGAATCCAGTAACTCTATATAACTGACCAGAATAAGCAGTAAGAATTTCTCCCTCGCCACCTTCTTTACCATCAACAACAACTATAGTAGTTTTAACAGTTAATTTCTTTCCTTCCGGAGTAGTTCCTTCAACATTTACTATTACACCCTTTGTAACTTTACTAGCAGTAACAGTACAAGTCTTTTTATCAGGATTATAACTTGCATTAACTAAAGAATTATCTTCAGAAGTACAAGCAGAAATACTCTCCAGATAATTAGCTGGATTCAAGAAATCAGTAGATCCAACAATCATTTCTTTTTTCATATCTACTGTTTCTTCAGTAACAACAACATCTTTAGTACTAAATTGTAATGAATATGAACCAGCAGGAGCTTCTTGACCTTGTTTATAACAAGTATTAGTATCTCCCTCCCTAATCCAACATTGAAATTCATGTCTTGAATCGGTAAATTTAACACTAGGAAGAGCTGCAGTACCATTTGTAACTTCTTTTATATATTGTTTAGAGAACTTTTCCATTTGGGTATATCCAGAGCCATCAACAAGTTGCCCACTGGATCCATCTAAAGAAACAGTAATCGTATCTTTCTTTTCAAAACAAGTAAATATATTTCTATCATACTGATCGTTTTGTTCAATATCGTCATAGCTAATAGAACCCCTCATCGCTCTATTAACACATACATCACTTGGCAAATTAACATTACCATCTTTAGTACGATCATGAACAAACCAGCCTTTAAATTCGTATTTTAAAGCTTCATTTCCACCATAAGTACATTCAGGAACTGAAAAAGCAGAACCAGTATACGTATACACCCATTTATTATCTTTATTAGGTATTTCATCATTATCTGCAAGCTCAGCTACATCTGTAAGCTTCTTCCACCCAGGTCCAAAATTACAAGTATGTCCACCAATATCAGCAATAATAATTGCACTATTTCTAATTTCTACATGAGCTCTAATCGTAGCTGTTTCATTAGTAGACTTTTTCAAATATGTAACAGTTGCATTAGCATTCTTAACAGAATCTAGCACAAGATTATCAACAAGTTGTATTACCACCCCATTACCGGTTGTACTATTAGTACATGTTATAAGAGATTTAGATTCATCATCAACAGCACATCCCTTAAACTCGAAATCATCTCCAGTATATGCAAATGGCGTACCTGTACCGGTTATTCTTTTAGATTTGTTTGAAATAGTATTTAAACTAAAAGAATAATCATGATCGGCAATAACTTTATTAAAATGAAGTTTAATCGTTAAAGTACCAGGACCAGCATTACCTTCCTTAGTCATATAATAAGGAGCATAATCATATGTACAATTAATAGTAAGATCAGTTCCTTCTGTTTGACCTTTAGTCTTTAACATATATTGCCCACCAGATATAATCATTGTAATTCCCGAAGCACCAGGATAAACCGCTTGTTCAGAAGTCGAGTTTATACGGTTTCCATTACACACAAGTCCTTGAATACTTCCACTAATAAGTCTAGCTCCCCCATCAGCCATTATTGAAAAACTAGTCTCAATAGAAGTTGCATTGTCTGCATTAACAATCCCCACAATAGAGAAAGACAATAGTATTATAAATAGTAAATTATAAATTTTCTTCTTCATAATTAATCTTCTCTCCTTTTCTTTATTAAGAAATATGTAACCACACAACCTACAACCAAAACTATTGCTAACACAACCCATTTATTATCAGATACTTTCTTAATAGCTTTAGTTATTCCACCTTTACTAGCCACAGTGCCATCTTCTTTTTCTTTAATTCCTTGCTTTGCTAGCTTTTCTTTATATTCTTGTATTTCTTTTACATAATCTCCAGTTTCAAAATCATAACTAACAAACTCTTGGCATTTATAGAAACCAGGCACTTCTCTACAGGCTTCTCTATTAGATAAATGATTATATCTAGGAGTTGATAATTTAATATTTCTAATGCTTCCATTTTCACAAGATCCTGTTCTAGAATAAATTGCAAAAGAATAATTCTTTATAGTACCTACATTATCATCTCTTAAAACAACATAACCATCAGCAGTATTATTACTTACATCTAAAGTATAAGAAGTCCCACCTTCTGGCTGTACAATTACTCTTATATCTTTTGTAATATTGTATACTTTTATATCTAAAGCATATATCAATACAGAATAATTAGTGGAATTAGGATCATCATAACCATCCGCTTTTAATACAACCGGTTCATATTTAACATCAACAGCGGCTGCAGCTTTCTGTAACTTAACCAATTCATTAACTCCACAATAATTCTGTGCAGCATCATTACAGTTTTCTAATTCCTCTCCTGAGAAATTCTGTGAACAACACTTCATCCTTTGTAAGGTACCACTGCCATTCATACACACATCGTATAAAGACTTCTTACATTCATACCTACCACTAGCAGAAGTATCTTGATTACAGCAATTAATCCTTTCATCTTTGTTTGTATACTTTTTACAAGCAGAAGAATAATCAGGCGCGTTTCCAGCCTTTTCCCCAGTCTTGTCAGGTTCAAAAATCGAAAAGTCATATCTTCCCGAATCATCTTCCTCTGCACTTACAGTTCCTAAAAAAAGAACCAAACTACATAATAAAAACAATAAATTTAAGAACTTATTCTTCATATTAACACCAACCTTATTTTCTACTTATAATTTTACCATCAGTTAATCAAAATAACAACAATAAATTGCACTAAAAAATAGATTATGATATATTATTTATGGTGATTTTATATGGAAAAAAATAGAAAAAATAACAAAATAGCAATAATAATAATTTCAATAATAAGCATCCTCTCAATCGGCGGATTAATCTATGCTTCTATAGTACTAAACAAGAAAGAACAAGATCTAAGTAAGTATCTTGTAGAACTATCATACAAAGAGCTAAAGAATAAACTCGATAAGAAAGACTCATTCATTTTAGTTATAACCAGAACAGATTGTTCTCATTGCGCAGTATTTAAACCAAAATTAAAAGAAGTTCTTAGTCAAAACAATATTATTGCTTACGAAATAGCTACAGACAAACTATCAACTAATGAAAAAGCTGAATTTAATGATATTGCCAACATATCTGGTACACCAACAACAATCTTTATTGTAGACGGTGAAGAAGCAACAACTACAAACAGATTAATTGGCGATGTAACAACAGAAAAAATAATAAACAAACTAAAATCTCAAGGATATATAAAATAAGGAATTGATAAATATGAAAGATAAAAAATTTTCATTTAAGGGTTTTGGAATAGGATTATTAACAATAATATTCTATTTTCTTTTTTCTAATTTTTTAATGACTCTGCTCCTAAAAAAATATCCTGGAAATAGTAAAACCTTTTCCGTTTATTACTTAATTGTAAGTATTGCTACACTACTAGTAGTTTTCTCAGTTTATAGAATACAAATCATTAAATACTTTAATGATTTTAAGAAGCACCATAAAGAATATATTAAAACCGCATTCGGTTATTGGATAAAAGGCTTTTTTATAATGATAGTAAGCAACTATATCCTAACTATAATCTTAAAAATAGGCCAAAGCACCAACGAACTAGAAAACATTGCTTTACTAAAAAATAGCATAATAGCCCATTCTATTAATATATTGTTAGTTGCACCCTTTTTAGAAGAGATAGTATTTCGTTTATCATTCAATAAAATGAGCCAAAACAAACATATTTTTAGTTTTATTACAGGTATTATATTTGGTTTTATACATATAATTACTTCACTAAGTCTTAAAAACCCATTAAATATTCTCATACTTATACCTTACTCAGCTATGGGAGTTGCTCTAGGCTATGCTTATAAAGAAACCGATAACATCTTCTCCTCCTTGTTTATGCATATACTTCATAATTCCATAAGCTTATTTATTATAATAATAAGTATTATAGGAGGCCTTATATAATGCGTGAAGAACGAAGAAGAGAACAAGCTAAACGCTTAAACCTATTAAAAGGTATAGAAGAAGAAAACGAAGAAATAGATGAAAAAGATGAAAAAGAAGAATTAGAAGAGAAAGAAGAAAAAAAATCTCATAAATTCTTAATAATAACTATATTAATAATCTTACTATTAGCTGCTTATTCTACCTATATTGAGCCCAAATATTTATTTAAAGTTAACGAGTATATGGTTAATACCAAAAAAATTGACAAAAATATGCACGGCTTAAAAATAGTTGTTTTTTCAGATATTCACTATGGCATAACCACAGGTGAAAAAGAACTAAAAAATTATGTCGAAAAGATTAATGCTTTAAAACCCGATATCATCTTCTTTACCGGCGATTTATTTGACAAAAATATCAACGTCCAAGAAAATAGCATAAATATCATAAAAGAAGAATTAAAAAAATTAGATGCTTCACTATATAAATATGCAATTTTTGGAGACCAAGACTACTCTAACAAAGAACAATATCTAGATGTCTTAAACGCCAGTAATTTTATTCTAATTGATAATGAATCAAAATTATTATACAACGAAAGCAACACACCAATAGTTATAACAGGAATTAATAAATATGATAAAAAAGATAACTCTTTCATAACTAATCCAATAGAAGAAATAGATACTTCTAACTATCTTCGAATAATTCTTGACCATGAACCAGATAATATAGATAGTTATATTAATACCCATCCAGATTTAATATTCAATGCTCATTCATTAGGTGGGCTAATAAAAATACCTAAAATCGGAGGAATAATAAATAATAAAGGATCCAAAAAACATAATAAAACATACGAAAAAATTAATAATACTTTAGTATATAACTCTTCTGGTCTAGGAACATCTAATATTAGAATTCGTCTTAATAATCCCCCATCAATCAGCCTATTTCGACTATATCTAGACAAAAAATAAAATATATAGTACAATGTACATCAGGTGATTTTATGGAATGGTATCATTATTTAATAATACTAGCTGTATTAGTATTAATATCATTAATAGTAATAAAGATTAATAGAAAAGACTTTAGTTCAGACATTAATAAATTATTAAAATATCTAGGCGGAAAAGAAAACATTATTAATGCTGAATGCAACATGTCTCGATTTAAAGTAATAATCAAAGACATGACCAAAGTAGACAAAGACAGCATTCAAAAACTAGGAGCAAAAGGTATCGTAGAAATAGACAATCAATTAAAAATAATTTTTGATAAAGATGCTAAACAATTAAAAGAATGCATTAAAGGCATAATAAAATAAGGACTCTAAAGTCCTTATTTTTTTGTTAATTTTTTTAAAATCAAGCCTCCGGGTTGTGAAGAAGCTGACATTGAATATTTTTCAGTTATTCTCTTTAAATCATCAGCTAAAAAAGCTCCTGGCTGATCATCACTAAGATTATTAACAACTTTACGAAAGAAGATTTCGTCTTCAATACCAAGGTTTAAAAGTATAATACGTATAAACCTAGCCAAAGAAAAAAATGATAGCAATTCAGGCCTTTTTCTTACATTTATATCAAGATTAAATACCCACCTAAACAACAATAGAGTTAAACTCAATTTATCTAATTCAGTAGTATACGATCCCGAAACATTAGAAAACTTAGGAAGAACATCATACATACGATAATCACCAAGATTATCCGCAAAAGATAAAGATATATCATTTTTTCCTATTTGCATTCCATCATAATCTAATAACTTAATATCATCATCATTTGTTATTATTACATCTTGAAAAGTACATAAATCAGGAATAACAATACCAGCTTTATTCGCACTAGCTACAATCTCTTCAAGTTTACAATATAAATCACAATACCTTGAAAGATTTGTAGCTCTGCTTAAATCAGGATTATGTGCATCTTCTATTAAATTATATCCATATACTGGTTCAGCAGTATATCCAGTACATATATCCCGCTCATATACAGCTTTTAACGGTGTTGCAATCCCCTTAACATCTTTCGCCCTAGTATATAATATCTTATCTTCATAAGAAATTCCATTCTGTAGACAATAAACAATAAGAGGCCCTTTGATTCTTTTTACAACATTACCATCATCTACCCTCTCAACAATTGAAAAAGAAGAATCACTTATGGATTTAACTACTCTTAATTCGCTATAATTCACTCTATCCATAATAATCACCCCAATTAATGATAGAATATTTTAAAAAAAATAGCATAAATTGTCAAAATTTACGCTATTCATATATTCCTATATATTGTTTCTTTTTACCTTTTCTAATAATAATTACTTTCTTATCTATAGCAATATCCCTATTAATCACTTCATTTTCATCTGAATGTTTTATATTATTCAAAGATATAGCATTAGCAGCTAGCAACTCTCTTGCTTCTCTTTTACTAGAACATATATTATTATCTACTAATAAATCTATTAATTTTATATTATCTTCTAACTTAATACTTGGAACTTGTTTCATACCCATCATTATATCATCACTAGTTAATCCCTCTAAATCTCCACCAAATAACGCTTCGCTAATCTTCACAGCTTTTTCGTACTCTTCTTCACCATGTAAACCAATTATAATATCTTTAGCCAAAGCTTTATGAGCAATTCTTAAATGAGGAGCTTCATTATGCTCTTTTTCTATCTCCATTATCTCATCAGGTGTTAAGAAAGTTAACTTCTTCAAATAATCTATTATCATAGAATCTTCTAGGTTTATTAAATATTGATATAGTTCATAACTAGATGTTTTATTTTTATCAAGCCATAAAGCATTACCTTCTGTTTTCCCAAACTTTTTACCAGTAGAATCAGTAACAAGAGGCATTACCATACCATAAGCTTCTTTACCAATTTTTTTCTTAATTAATTCGATTCCAGAAGTAATATTCCCCCATTGATCGCTACCCGCTACTTGTAATACACAATTTCTATTTTCATATAAATATAGGAAATCTAAAGCTTGTAATATCATATAACTAAACTCAGCATAAGTAATACCAGACTCCAGTCTACTCCTAACTTTATCTTTAGCTAACATGTAACCAACATTAAAATACTTACCATAATCTCTCAAGAAATCTATTACATTAATATCTTTAGTCCAATCCCAGTTATTAACTACTTCAAAGCCAAAAATGTCTTCTGCTTGCTTTTTTAACCCTTGAAAATTATGTTCAACCTCTTCTTTAGTAATCATAGGTCTTTCAGCATCTGGTTTAGGATCTCCAATTAAACCAGTAGCACCACCAACCAATAAAAGTGGATGATGACCATGTTGAGCCAATCTTTTACTAATTAAGAAAGAACTATAATGTCCAATATGCATTGAGTCAGCAGTCGGATCAGTACCAATATAAAAAGTCAATCCACCCTCATTTAATTTATCAATTAATTCAGGTGAACTAATATCCTGAACCAAACCTCTCCACACTAACTCTTCATAAAAAGTCATTTTTTTCTTTACCATTAAAATCCTTCTTTCTAAAAAAAAGTTCCATAAATCTAAGGACTACTATCGTAGCGGTACCACCTTAGTTTATGAAACTCATCATACACTTATTCTCTTAACGCGAGTAACGCTTTAGCTCCAGAGTCGTAAATTCTTTCATCGCTAATTGACATTAATTATAACATAAGTTTGTTATCTGTCAAACATTCTTCTAAAACTTTCTCCTATACCTCTAAAGAAAGCACCTATCATCGCAAAATTGAAATATATTTTATATCCCAACAACCTTAATACCAAATATATCAATAAAGCAACTATTATTATAACAATAAGTATTACCAAAAATACATTAGCACTCTTTTGCTTTTTAACAGCAATTCTATACGTTTCATTCGAAACCCCATCTTGAGCTACACAATTTAAAGTAATTATACCTGGGTTAGTAAACTTTCTATTAACACTATCATTCGTACAAGTTGTCGTCTGCATCTCAGGAACAGCATTTACAACAACTTTAGTTTCGTTCTTTTTCAAAGTAATAGAATAATTATTAACATTCTTACTAAATTTTAATTCTGGGTGATTCTGAACGCTTAAACCTGAAAGCAATGGATTACTATCTAAAGATTGTTTATCCAATAGAGTAACCAACAAAGTATACTCCTTAACAACACTTGGACATTCCCTACTAGTAACTTTAATAACAATCGTTCTCTCCGTATTCTCCTTCAAAGCAAAATCCTGTAGTTCCGCAACATCTCCTTCGACTTCTGTTGCGAATTCTACTTTAAATCCTACTTTAGCATTATAAGGGATTTCTATCCCAGTATAAGTTAGTTGATCAGGATTAAAATCAATTGCTGGCATATTAATAGTTTTATCTTTTGTAGTCAAATATAATTTCTTTAACCTAGCTTTTGTAGCAGCTTCTAAAGTACATTGATCTACACCTTTCCTAGTAACAACCACAGTATAGATATTAGCATCTCCACTCTCACTCATTGTTTTAATCTGAATAGGATTAGCTCCTTCAACAAGTTCAACATCTCTTGGTCCAAACCCTTCAACGAATTGAGCTTTTCCATCATTTAAAGTTGCCGCAACATTAATAGTAGTTACACTGTTCTCTACTTCAACATTATATGTATTAACAGCTGGATCAAAAGCCGGAGTCAATTCTCCATTATTAAGAACTAAAGAACTAAGTGAATTATCTTTACTCTTATTTTGTTCCCTAGTTACAGTAACATAATACTCTACTGCCGCAGCATTATTTGCAATCTTAATAACAAAGGTTTGACTACCATAAGATAGATTTTTAGTACCAGTACCAGTAATAGTACCAGCCGCATTGCCTTTAGAACCTACAGCATTAATCGTTATCTTATCAACATTACCATTTACAACCACATTATAATTAGTATTTTTAGTAGTGAAAGAAGGACTTAATTCCCCAGCACTAACAGATAAACCTATTAAATAAGGAGTAGTAGCACAAGAATTAGTACATGCACAACCAGAACAAGATGATTTACAGCCAGGCCCATTTGGATTAGTAGTACAATTATCTGCTGGAGCAGGAGTTGCATTCTTTGAAACACAACTATAAGCAAATGTTACTTTACAATATCTCTTGCTTAATGTTTGTCCGCCAACTACTAAAGACAAATTACTACAATTATTTGAACTAACTTTTAAAGACTCAAGTTTATACCCATCTGCTGGAGTAACCAATGTGCCAGACTTTTCTGGTACAACACTCTTACCACCAGTATATACATAACATCTTTCAATTGTTCCACTTCCAGAACAATTTTTAACACTTTGATTAGTACAAGAAGAACTTACTCTAACACCACTAGAGTACATAACAGCATTTACATTACCAGTAGATACGCCAGTTCCTGCTACCCAAAAGTAATAAACACCATTCTTTACGGCAGCATAATAAGTATTTGAATTAGTACTTGTATATGTCGCAGCATTTAAATTTGGCGATGTACCATAATAGTAGCCAGCAACACTTCCGGTCGATTTCACTGTTACTAAATCATTATTAGCTGTAATAGAAGTAATCCTAGGCTGACTAACATTTGCTAATCTTTGAATCATATATCCATTATCTACAACATCTACTTTAGCAAATGCTATAGTATAAATACAAAAACTAAGTATCAAAAATAATATGTAATTACTAAAATTCTTTCTCATATATACCGTTCCTTACTATGATAATAATATCATTATAGCTATATTTTATCAATAATAATTATAACCTTTTTTTACTTCTACCACAATAATTTTCTACAAGAAAAAAGAGAAAAAAGTCTTTTTATTATTTACTACTTAATTCTCTATAATACTCATATCTTTTTTTAGCCTCTTCTTTATTTAATTCTAATAATTCTTTAGCTAAATCTTTATTCTTCTTAAATAAAGAACTATATCTTACTTCATTTTTTAACAATTCTTCAAACTTGTCAAAATCAGGTTCTCTACTATCAAGATATAACTTATCTTCCAAAGGATTATATCTCATTAAACTAATATAACCAGCATCAACAACTAACTTTTCTTCACTAATAGAATTACTCATACCATCTTTAATACCATGCTCTATACAAGGTGAATATGCAATTACAATTGCTGGGCCATCATGTTCATCAGCTTCTTTAAAAGCCTTAATGGCCTGAATATAATTAGCCCCCAATGATATGTTAGCAACATAACAATTTGGATAACTCATTGCAATTCTAAATAAGTCTTTCTTTGCAGTATCTTTACCGCCAGAAGCAAACTGGGCAACCTGTCCAATTCTAGAAGATTTACTAGCTTGTCCCCCAGTATTAGAATAAACCTCTGTATCAAGAACCAATATTTTTATATTCTTATTACTTGATAAAACATGATCTATACCACCAAAACCAATATCATAAGCCCAACCATCTCCACCTATACACCAAACACTACGAGCTGGAACATAGTTAATCAAAGATTTTAAATCATTTGGTATTTCCATATCAATCAGTTTACTAGCTATATCATAAGTAATATTGAAATCATCCTTATTATCTAACCATTTATTAAATAATACTTTTTCTTCTTCTTTAACACTATCAATAGAATGCTTCATTATTTCTTCAATTCTATTTCTATTCTTCTCATAACTCAATAACATTCCATATCCAAATTCTGCATTATCCTCAAACAAACTATTAGCCCAAGGAATAGAATAAGGAGTTGAAGGAGTACTTCCCCCATATATAGATGAACAACCAGTAGCATTAGCTATAACTAATTTATTTCCTAACAATTGTGTTAATAGCTTAATATAAGGCGTTTCCCCACATCCTGCACAAGCTCCACTAAATTCAAAACATGGTTTGTTAAACTCCAAACCTTTTGGTGTAGTAATAGGAAATAATCCTTCAGGATTTTTATAACTATCAAAATACTTATTTACTCTTTCTTGTTTACTATCATCTATACCACCAAAAGTTAAAGCTTTATTACCATTCTTACCTAAACAAGCATTAATACATAATCCACAACTAGTACAATCATAATCTGAAATCATCAGTTCATAATTATAATCTTTATTACCTATCATAGGTGCCCCCATTCCCTTTTCTTTATGAGCAAAAGGTCTTATTACACCGTGAGGGCATACCATAGCACAATGATTACATTGTAAACAATTCTCACTATTCCATTTAGGTACCAAATTACTAACTTTTCTTTTTTCTTCTTTGGTTAAAGCACCAGGATATGTTCCATCTCTATAAGGTATTAATTCTGATACTTTTAACTTATCCCCTTCTCTTCTCCTAATTTTTTCAAAAATGTCCAAAGATTCCTTCTCTTCGTCTTCTATTTTAAAATCACTTACAACCTCATTAAGTCTATCCAAAGTCATATCTAAAGCCTCTATATTAGCTTTAACAATATTTTCTCCTTTATTAGCAAACTGCTTCTCAATTGAACTAACTATAGTTTCTTTAGCATTTTTAACACCTAATAAAGTAAGAATAACCAATTCCATTATCTTACTAATTTTACCCTTAATATTACACTTTAATGCAATATCATAAGCATCAATCGTATATAATTTTAATCCTTTATCTTTAAT
>JAEEGL014759972.1_pt1 | contig 33149 bp, 30 predicted proteins | sample 9134231 | NCBI WGS metagenome assembly JAEEGL01 (sample SAMN16246548, study PRJNA631951) | gut metagenome | biome: gut microbiome; feature: rumen; material: fiber-attached | host: Bos | place: Iran: Karaj | collected 2018-10 | reverse complement strand
GGTCTTATCGAGCGCGACCGCGCCTATCCTTCCGGTCTGCTCGAGTGAGGCTGCAGTCTTGAACAGTATTCCGTTTTTCGCACCGACCCCGCTCCCTACAATAATAGCCACAGGAGTCGCGAGCCCGAGTGCGCACGGGCAGCTTATCACGAGCACGGATATAGCCCTGGCGAGCGAGAATCCGACAGTCTGCCCGACAGCGAGCCAGATAACGAGCGTCAGAAGCGCGATACCGATCACCACAGGAACGAATATCCCCGACACCTTGTCAGCGATCTTCGCGATAGGAGCCTTTGTTGCGGCGGCGTCGCCTACCATTTTTATGATCTGCGAGAGCGTAGTGTCCTCGCCTATGCGTGTCGCTCTGCACCGTATAAATCCCGATTGATTGATAGTCGCCGCCGAGACCTGAGCCCCTGCAGTCTTGTCCACGGCAATGCTCTCGCCGGTCAGGGTGGATTCGTTCACGGCGCTGCTTCCGTCCACGACTATACCGTCAACCGGAATGCTCTCCCCGGGACGGACCACGAATTCGTCGCCCGTCTGTACCTCCGCGACAGGCACGGTACATTCGATACCTTCCCGCACGACAGTCGCAGTCTGTGGAGCGAGCTTCATAAGACCTTTCAGAGCGTCGGTGGTCTTGCCCTTGGAGCGCGCCTCAAGCATTTTCCCGACAGTAATGAGCGTGAGTATCATTGCCGCAGATTCAAAGTAGAACTCGTGTGAATAGCCGGCGACACGCGTCGTATCGCCGTTAAGCTGAGCGTTTGTCATCGCAAGAAGCGCGCACACGCTGTAAACGAACGACGCCCCTGAGCCGAGCGCTACGAGCGAATCCATATTCGGAGCGCGCCGGACGAGCCCCTTGAAGCCGCTGATAAAAAACTTCTGGTTGATGACCATGACAATAGCAGCAAGGAGCATTTGGAGTATCCCGAGCATGACGTGATTGCCCGCGATGGTACCGGGTAGCGGTGCGCCGAACATCGAGTGTCCCATTGAAAGATACATCAGCACTGCCAAGAATCCGACAGACGCAATGAGCCGGCGTCTCAGAATAGGAGTTTCGCGGTCTTTGAGTGCATCATCAGGGTCAGCAACTTTTTTTGCGTCCTTCACGGACGCAACATACCCGGCAGCAGTCACAGCCCGAATTATCTCACTGTCAGAAGCGCTGCCCTCAACGCCCATTGAGCTCGTCAGCAGACTGACCGAGCACGCCGTCACGCCCTCGACATTATAAACAGCCTTTTCGACTCTCGCGCTGCACGCTGCGCAGCTCATTCCCGTAACATCGTACTGTCTCATAAATGCGCCTCCTGTTGTTATACTATGCTAATTATATACTATTGTTATTTCTTTGTCAATAGTTTGCTGCAAAAAGCAGGAGAGTCCCCTCCCCTGCTTAGTATTGCCTATTTAAGAGCTTCCCATTCCTTTTCCTTGAATCCGACGAGCACCTTATCCCCGCTAACAGCGATAGGTCTTTTCACGAGCATACCCTCGGTCGCGAGCAGCTTGAGCTGCTCCTCCTCGGACATCGTCGGAAGCTTATCTTTCAGCTCCATTGACTTGTAGAGCAGCCCGCTTGTGTTGAAGAATCGTTTGAGCGGCAGACCGCTGAGCCTGTACCACTCTGACAGTTCATCATACGTCGGATTATCGGCCTTTATGTCGCGCAGCTCGTATGCGATACCCTGCGCTTCGAGCCAGTCCTTAGCCTTTTTGCAGGTCGAGCATTTCGGATAGCAGATGAATTTCATATTGTTCCCTCCTGTTTGGTGCGCTCGATGAGTTCAGCTTCGCTGATAACAGCGATTTCAAGCTCCTGAGCCTTTGTGAGCTTGCTCCCGGCGTCTTCGCCGGCAACAACAAAATCGGTCTTCTTTGAAACCGAACCGGAGACTTTGCCCCCGAAGCTTTCGATGAGCGCTTTTGCCTCGTCACGCTTCATAGTGGGCAGCGTACCGGTCAGTACGAAGGTCAGCCCGGCAAAACGGTCATCGCTGCCAGATCTTTTGCTGTAGGTCATGTTGACCCCGGCGTCACGGAGCTTTTCTATCATCTCAACGCGGTGTGGCTCGTGCATTGCAGTCACAAAGCTCTCCGCCATGATACCGCCGAAGCCGTCGATCGCGGAGATATCGTCAGTCGAAGCAGCAAGAAGCATATCCATTTCCGGGAATTTCTCACAGAGCAAAGTCGCCGCACGCTGACCGATATTCCTGATACCGAGTGCGTGGATAAGGCGGTCGAGCGCATTTTTCTTGGACGCATCTATAGCCGTAATAAGGTTTTCCGCAGACCTATCGGCGAATCTGTCAAGCCCTATCAGGTCCTCCTTGCGGAGCGAATAGAGATCAGCCGGCGAGCTGACGAGCCCCTTTTCGACGAGCAGCTTCATGTTGGCTTCGCCTAGACCGTCGATGTTCATCGCGTTCTTCGACGCAAAATGTATCATACTTTTTAATAGCTGCGCTGGACACTGCATATTCGGGCAGCGAAGGACGCTCTCGCCCTCGTCGCGTACTGACGGCGTACCGCACACCGGACATCTCTCCGGAAGCCTGAACGGTTCCGAAGCGTCCGCGTGATTTACTGAGCGCAGCACCTCGGGGATTATCTCGCCAGCCTTCCGGACAACTATCGTGTCGCCGATGCGGATATCCTTTTCGTTGATGAAATCCTGATTGTGCAGCACCGCGCGTGAAACGCTCGTCCCCGCGAGGAATATCGGCTCAAATACCGCAACAGGCGTGATAGCGCCGGTCCGCCCCACGTTGACTTCAATATCGAGGAGCGTGGTCTCTTTCTCCTCCGGCGGGTACTTATAAGCGACAGCCCATTTCGGCGTCTTGGACGTCGAGCCCATTATATCGCGCTGCGCGAGGTCATTGACCTTCACGACAACGCCGTCGATGTCGAAGGAATAGTCCGCGCGCGCCTGACCGATACGGTCGATCTCAGCCTTTATCTCCTCAGCGGTCGTACAGACCCTGTAGCTCGGGATAGTCTTGAAGCCGAGCCCGCGAAGTGTGTCGAGCGAGCCTGTATGCGTGTAAAACTCCGTCCCGCGCACCTGCTGTACGTTGAAAATGAACATATCGAGCGAGCGCTTTGCAGTGACCTTCGGGTCCTTCTGACGCAGTGACCCCGCAGCAGCATTTCGAGGATTCTTGAATGGCTGCTCGTCCATGAGCTCCTGCTGCTCAACGAGCTCGAAGAAGCTGTTTCGCGGCATATAGACCTCACCCCTGACTTCAAGGAACTCAGGTGCGCCCTTGAGCTTCAGCGGGATCGAGCGTATAGTTTTAATATTGGCAGTGACGTCCTCCCCGACGAACCCGTCGCCGCGGGTCGAGCCTCGGGTGAGTATCCCCTCCTCGTATTCGAGCGAGGCAGACAGACCGTCTATTTTAGGCTCTACAGAGAACTCAACTGAGCCCAGTTCTGTCCTGCACCGCTCGACGAACGCTTCCACTTGTTCGATGGAGAAAACGTCCTGTAAGCTCGCCATCTGCACAGCGTGCAGGACCTTCTCGAACTTGCTCAGGGCGATACCGCCCACTCGTTGTGTTGGAGACGTCGGGAGCACAAGCTCCGGAAACTGAGCCTCGAGAGCTTTGAGCTCCTGCATGAGCATATCAAAATCGTAGTCGCTGATCTCCGGGTCGTCGAGAACGTAGTAGCGGTAGCTGTGTCTGTCAAGCTCCTCTGACAGCTCCGCAATCCTTTTCTGTGCCTCAGTCTTGTCCATATGGTCTCCCCCGTTCAAAGATTAACTATATGTATTATACCACATCTGCGCGATAAATGCAAATGCGAACGTTATATTGTTCAAGCCTGCGCGCATATCATCAACTATACTTATTACGGAGGTACGCTTATGCTGCTTGAATTACTGAGAAATCTGTTCTTTTTCGCACTGCACGTCGATAACAGCACGGTCTTCCCGAAACCGCTGTCCAAAGCCGAGGAGGAGAAATGCTTCCGGCTTATGTCCGAGGGAGACAATTCCGCCAAGAACAGACTGATAGAGCACAATCTCAGACTTGTCGCGCACATCGTGAAGAAATACGCTTCCAGCACGGCAGAGCAGGACGAACTCATCTCAGTCGGTACGATAGGACTGATAAAGGCAGTCACGACCTTTGACTACAGCAAGGGCGCCCGCTTCGCGACATACGCGAGCAGGTGCATAGAAAAAGCAATTGTATCTTAACGGCTCTCACAAACTCGTAGGAAGTAATCCAAGAGCCTTTTCGGGAATTTGGAAGGTTTACAGCAAATTGAACGACAGCTTTTTCGTAATGTATCAGAATAAAAATGGCAAGATCCGATATGCCCCCCTTTACATTTGCACTTTGAGCTTTAATAAGAATCGTTTTCTCACGAAAGCTCAGATATTCCTCCATGATAATCCAGACCCCGAAAGGCTTGAAACTGTATCGGACAAGCTAAAATGGTATCGTATCAATAGCGGACTCATTCAACGTGACGTTGCAAAGGCAATGGAGGTTGACAGAACGACTTATTCCCGATATGAAGATAACGTCCTTGACATCTATCCTTTAGACAAGCTTTCCAAAGCAGCAATGCTCTTCGGAATAGACATCACCTCCCTTCTCGATGATTTCAATTTATTCCTCTTCAACGATCAGGGTAAACAAATAAAGGGACTGCGTAAGTCTATGAAGCTTACACAATCCCAATTTGCAAAATATATAAGAACACCTCTCGGAACTCTTAAAAAATGGGAGCAGAACAACGCAAATATTCCGAAAAAAGCTTTTCAAAATCTTTTGCAGTTGCAGAAGGCTCTCCATAACGTCTGACAGGCTCGTGAACGCTTTTGAACCTTTTAAGCGAACCCGTTTGCCCTTAAAAATCAAACGCTTTACAGAAGCTCTGAGAGGCGTGAAATGAGGAAGATGAAGAATATGAGGTTGATTATAAATGAATCATTTGGGTAGAAAACTACCGGAGTTTCAGGCTGTTTATCAACATTTTCTAATCAAATTAAAAAGACGGAGTTGTCACACTCCGTCTTTAATACTGTTTATGTACCAGCAGCTATTTGAACTTTATCACAGATCATTGTAATAAGTCGTTTTGTTTCAACTTCCGAAAGATTCATTTTCTTGATTCTTTCGATTACAGTTTTAGCTTGAACTTCGGCTAAGTTTTTGCATAATGCTCTCTGCACATCAGCCGATTTTGGAAAATGAGATATCACCTGCATAACAACGACCTCCGTATTACAGCTTATTAAGCATAGTTTGTACATTATGACTTTTTCTTACGTTCAGAATTGAATTGAGAACGTGTTACATGATTAACAATTCTTTCTTCTTTGTTTTCGTCATCATGCTGTAATACTACTTCGTAAGTCCTATTAAAAACAGCATCATCGAAGTTGAATTTTTCCTTTGCTTTCCCATAGGTTGTGCGAATCGTTACAGGCTTTTTGATACCCTTTGAATAGCTATAAAACCTCTTACCCTGAGGGTAGAAATGTAGTCTCGCACCTTTAACGATACACTTTGTATCATTCGGCTTTTCTGACTCCTTTTCAAATACATCTATGTTTTTTAGATGAGCCATAAAGTAAGCACCAATATTGTCATTATTCTTTATCTTATCAACCCATGCATAACCATTCCCCCAGAATTTTTCAAGTTTTTCTTTCGGAATAGAAAGGTACCCTTTATTTTTAGATTTTATAAGAACGTGAATATGCCATGTACCAGTATGCTGAGGTTCTATTATACGGATATAGTCTAAATCAGAATAATTGTAATTCAGTTTTTCCCAGAACGTTTTGAAATCCCTTGATGCCTTATCAAAATCGTCCATTTTCTCAGAATAAGTCAGAATTACATGAAGTTCATTGATATTAGATTGAAAGTTATTGTTGATAAGGTAGAGAAGATTTTCAAATGATTTGTTAAGATTCCTTTTCTTGTTTTGATTTGCGTTAATGTGATGCTTACGTACTTCACCAGTTTTAGTATCATAGTATTCGGTTTTGCTGATATGTTTGTAACGGCTGATTCGAGTTGATCTTTTCTCAAGCGTTTTCAACTCCGTTATGTTTCCGCAGTATACAATTTCTGTAATAGCGTCGTCGGAAGGTGTGTAGTTCGTAACTATCCTTGTAGTTACTTTTTTTCGTTTTTTCATAAAAAACAGCTCCTTTAGTTTAAATTAGTCAAATTCAACCAGAGGATAAAGCTTTGGATTAGATTTGACACGTTAAACTCGTTTTGAGCTGAAAAATCCTCCTCAATCAGTAATTGTTTACAGAATGTTCACATTTTAATGCGAAATAAAAAATCCCTGAAATTTATTAACTTTTCAGAGACTTTTAAATATAGTTAATTCTTTTCCGCTGATGTACCTGCAAAAATCAAGTAAAAAGGACATAAAAAGCACTCCACAAAATGTGGAGTGCTAAATTAATTTTTATTAAATCATATAAAGCCTTAGAAGACTAAAACGTCAGTAATCTCAATTTTCTTTATATTAGAGCCTGCGTCAATGTTATAGAGATCGTCAAAAGAATATTTTTCACCTTTATTTAATGCATCAGTTTCAATTTTACAAGTAGCAATTGATCTGTCATATTCGTTATATACATCAAAATAAACAGTGATTCCAGAATAACAATCTATTTTCGAGGTGATTTCACCTTTGATTGAAAGCAAAGAAACATCTGAATTGTATTCTACCGAAAAATCACTCAGAGTTACTTCATCAGTGCTCTCAAATTTGCCATAATCCACTTCTATACCGCTTGAATCAATAATGATTACAATTACTATTATCAGTAATGCAGCGATAATTGCACCAATAACCAACTTTGTAGGATATTTCTTTTTTGTTGGCTCAACAGGAGCAGCAGCAACAGCTTCCTGAAAAGCAGCAACATCAATCTGAATCTTAGTTCCACATGACAGGCAAGTATTTGCTCCATCAGGAACCTCTTTTCCACAGTTTTTACAAATCATATTCTCACCCTCTTATTATATTAACTACAGTGGATAATGCTCTTTTCCAGTCGTCCTTCTGCTTTCCAACGACTAAGAATTGATGTGTTTTTCCGTCAGTTGTGCAAACTTTTATCATGTTTCCTGATGGTATAAGGACATTGAAGCTGTCATCACTTGATGAAATAGAGGAAAGTGGAATATCTTCGATTTTTGATAACAGAGTGGTTTTAAATATTAATCTTTGGTTTGTGAGAATTAAAGTACCGCCTTTGTTTACTCCAAGAATAACGGTTTTATTTGCTCTTCCTTCCATAAGAATTTGCTCATTTGGATTTAAAAAATTATAAGCCATTGTTATGCCTCCTGTTTATTATTTTTTGTAAATACAGCTAAACTATTTCAGACTTCGTCTCCTTTCTGTATATATTAACTACATTATAGCATTAATAATGCTCACAGTCAATATATAATGCTACAAATTAATTTATTCGTTTTTGTAAATAATGTATAATAAAAAGAGTAAGGAAGTGAAGCTATGGAAAAAGAAATTGATTACGTTGCACTCGGTATGAGGATACGCAAGGCAAGAAAAGATAGTCATGTAACGCAGGAACAGCTCGGAGAAATATGCGAGCTATCTACAGCTCATGTAGGACATATTGAAAGAGGAACTCGTATTCCTTCTCTTGATACTCTTTTCAGGATTGCGCAGGCTCTTAATGTCAGTATGGATTATTTGATATTTGACTCCATTGCTCCAGAAGAAAGCCTTTTTACATCTTTGGATTCTATCCTAAAAAACAAAGACAAGAGAAAAGTTAAGACCTTTCTTACCGTCGTACGTTCAATAGCTGATAAAATTGATGAGTTTTAATAGAAAAGCCCCCTGATGAATATCATCAGAGGGATTATTTTTTTCTTTGAAAAATTATTTACTCAAATTTCGTTAAAATTGTTGCAATTAAAGCAAATTTGCGGTATAATAGTCTTAGGAAAAGCCGTAACGTGATACAAAAGGCTCAATTATTCAAGGAGGTCAACATGATTGATTTACGTAAAACAGCGATATATTCAAGAAAATCAAAATTCACAGGAAAAGGAGAAAGCATTGAAAGCCAGATTGAAATGTGCAGAGCTTACCTAAAAGCTAAATTTCCTAACGTCAAGGACGAGGATATAATCGTCTACGAGGACGAAGGTTACTCAGGAGGTAACACCAATAGACCGCAATTTCAGAAAATGCTCAAAGAGTGCAGGCAGAACAATATTTGCAGGATAGTTTGCTACAAGCTCGACAGAATAAGCCGAAGTATTGCTGACTTTATCAAGCTCACTGAGGAATTGAAGCTCCACAATGTTGATTTTGTTTCTATCAACGATAACTACGAAACTCATACCTCAACTGGTCGTGCTATGCTCTCAATGACTATGGTATTCGCTCAACTTGAACGTGAAACTATTGCAGAACGAATACGTGACAATATGCTCTACCTCGCAAGAGACGGACGCTGGCTCGGAGGTAATACTCCAACAGGTTACAGAAGTGCAGAAACAGTTGGAAGCGTTACAGTTGACGGACGAAAGCGTAAAGCTCGTATGCTTGAAATTGTTGATGAAGAAGCGAGGTTAGTAAAGCTTATCTACTCGAAATTCCTTGAATATAAGTCACTCACTCAGACCGAAACATACATGATTCAGCATGACATTCTCACAAAGCAGGGAAAGCCGTTTACTCGTTTTGCACTCAAAAACATCTTGCAGAATCCAGTTTACCTGATAGCTGACGAGCAGGCATGGAATTATTTTACTGCCGCTGATACCGAAATTTACTCCAATAAAGAGCAGTTTGACGGTATTCACGGAATGATGGCATATAACAAGACCAATCAACAGACTGGCAGAGCAAACGTTATAAATGATATCAGCGATTGGATAATTTCGGTAGGAAAGCACAATGGAATGATAAAAGGAGCAGATTGGGTAGAGGTACAAAAGCTCCTTAATCAGAACAAATCCAAATCGTATCGCAAGCCAAGAAGCAATGTTGCACTGCTTTCAGGACTTCTTTTCTGTGGACATTGCGGAAGTTTTATGCGTCCTAAGCTCACTCAGAGAAGAAACAAAGACGGCGAGTTGATTTACGATTATCTTTGTGAACTCAAAGAAAAGAGTAAAAGTCAGAAATGCGATATGAAGCGTCCGAATGGTAATGAGCTTGACCGACTTGTTTGTGAAGAAGTAAAGAAAATCGCAGCAGATCCGTCTGATTTTATGAAACATTTGAAACGTGGTCTCAGAAATATGGACTACAACAGCGAATCCTATCAGGAAACATTAAAGGAATTAAGGAAGTCCAAAACCAAATACGAAAAGCAGATACAAAATCTTGTTGAATCACTTGCACAGTCTCAGGATTCAGCAGCTACAAGCTATATTTTAAACCAAATCAATGAAATTGACAGTAAAATCAAAGCCATTGAAAATCAGATACAGGAATATCTTGACCTTGCCAATAATACGAACTCATCGGAAGAAGATTTCGAGATACTTGCTGAAATGCTCTCAAATACAGCCGATTACATTGACGAAATGACTGTTGAACAGAAAAGAAATGCTCTCCGCAGTATCATTCATAAAATTGTTTGGGAGGGTCAGAAAGTTCACGTTTACTTCTTTGGTTCTGAGGACTCCGAAATTGACCTTTCAACTGACGAAATTTCAGGAGCCGCTGAGATAGGGTTGCAAACGAGATACTAATGAGCTTCCGCGCCGCGAAGAAGTCCTCGGGTGACATCTACATCAACGAGCCCGTCGAGACTGACAAGGACGGCAATGCGCTCACGCTCATGGATCTCATCGACGACGGCGTGGACATTCACGAGCAGGTAGACCTGATGATAAGGTCACGTCAGCTTTATGCCTTCCTCGGGGAGTGTCTCGACAGCCGCGAGCTCGATATAATCATCTGGCGCTACGGTCTGTACGGCAGAAGCCCTCACACCCAGATTGAGACTGCTCAGAAGCTCGGGATATCGCGTTCTTACGTCTCGCGGATAGAGAAAAAGGCAGTGGAAAAGCTGCGTAAAAGATTTGAGAGTGAGCCGTTCTGAGGGTTGCGGAAAGGCAGAAAATGTGGTATCATTATCACAGGAAGTGATGATATGATCTACACAGAGCTCACAATTAAGGCGATGAAGCTCGCCTACGCCGCCCACCATGGGCAGACCGACAAGGCTGGCGTCCCCTACATTTTCCACCCGTTCCACGTCGCGGAGCAGATGACCGATGAGTACTCGACCTGTGCGGCACTCCTCCATGACGTCGTCGAGGACACTGACGTTACTATCTCCATGCTCGAAGCTGAATTCCCGCCCGAGGTCACTGAAGCTGTGAAAGTCCTGACTCATGAGGAGGGCGTTGATTACGTCGAATACCTGCGTAACATCGAAGACGATCCGATAGCGAAAGCAGTGAAGCTCGCGGACATTGCCCACAATTCCGACCGGACCCGTCTTGCAACCGTCGGAACAGTCAGCGCAGCCGAAGCCGAAAGACTGCGGAAAAAGTACGAAACAGCGTGGGATATCCTTGCCGGTAAAAAGTAAAAGAGAAATATTATTCATGCTCGGTTGCTTTAGTTGAAGATTTGTGCTATAATGTAACTTGCATTGAAAAATCCGGAGGTGTAGAAATGGAGCTTACAGTCAATAGCGGCATATGGGGAGCTATGTTTGGTGTACCGTGTATAGTCGCGGATAATTTTCTCAAGCTCGCAACAGGCGGGCAGATAAAGGTGTTGCTGTACCTTCTCCGCAGCTCCGGAAAGACCGTGACAGAGCATGACATCGCCCTGAACACAGGCGTAACTGAACAGGAAGCCGCCGAGGCAGTCCTGTTCTGGCAGCAGGCGAACGTCCTCACCTCCACGGAGATAAACGCGGAGAGCCTTGCTCCCGTAGCTCCGTTGCTGCAAATGCCACAGCAGAGCGCAGCTATGTCAACGCCGCCCGTAAGGGGGAGCGTACCTGCTCCGGAGCCGAGGCGAGTTCAGCTCCAGCCCTCGGAGATCGCGAGTATGATGAGGGATTCAAAGGATATTTCCGAACTTTTCCGCATTTCAGAATCTACCCTCGGGACGCTCAACCACTCCATGCAGAACACGCTGATACAGCTGTATGAGTACTTCGGCATGAAGAAGGAGGTCATCATCACCCTCCTCACCTACTGCGCGCAGATAGAAAAAACTGACTGCCGCTATATAGAGCGGGTCGGCGCAGACTGGTCTGACAAGGGCATCGACACGCTATCCGAGGCGCAGAAGGAGGTCCAGCGCCTAACCAGATCTCACGACTATACAGTAAAGATAATGAAGCTCTTCGAGATGGAGCGCCGACCGACCACCAAGCAGGCAGAATTCATAGATAAGTGGGAAAAAGATGGCTTTTCTGCCGACCTTGTCGTGTACGCCTACGAAAAAGCTTATGAAAACACAGGAAAGCTCTCCTTTCCATACATAGACAAGGTATTGACTTCATGGCGGGACAGCGGTCTTAAGTCCGTCAAGGAAGTTAAAAATGCGGAATCAGACTACAAGAGTAAGAAAAAGCCGGACAAGTCCGGCGGTGTGCCGTCAGACATCGACAAATACAACGTAGTGATAGATAAGTTTTAACGGAGGAGAATATGGACATCGACACGCTCGAAAAGGTTCAGGAAATAATTAAAAACAGGCGGAACAAAGCATACTCTGACAACGAAGCCCGCATTCGCGAGATAAACGAAAAGCTCCCGCAGATTCGGGAGATAAACGACGCTCTCTACAACACGAGCCGCGAGCTCATAAGCATAATCGCAGGTAACTCAAAGGAGGAAGCCGCTGTCAAGATAGAGCAGCTCAAGCGCAACAACCTCGAAGCACAGGCTATGACCCGTATGCTGCTCAGGTCGAACGGCTACCCCGAGGACTACCTCGACCTCCACTACACCTGCCCTGTCTGCTGCGATACGGGCTATAACGGCGAGCGCTACTGCGACTGCTTCCGAGAGCTCTACGGCAAGATAGCCTCGAGTGAGCTCGAGCAGAATGCCCTCCTAAGTGCCTCAACGTTCGATTCGTTCAGTCTCAGGTACTATCAGGGCGGGGACCTCGAAAAAATGCAGAAAAAGCTCGAATTCTGCCGCAAGTACGCCGATGAGTTCACTCCCGGTTCAGAGAGCATATTCATGTTCGGAAGGACAGGACTCGGCAAGACACACCTCTCCTTCGCGATAGCGAACGTCGTCCTCGCAAAGGGTTACAGTGTGATATACGATTCGGTCATTAATATACTGCGCAGCATCGAGCGTGAGCACTTCAGCCGCGAGCACAGCTCAGATGCTATTGACCGAATAATGGACTGCGACCTGCTTATTCTCGACGACCTCGGCACTGAGTACGAGACCGCTTTTTACAATTCGACTGTGTACAACATCATCAACACGCGCCTGAACTCAGGCAAGCCGACCATTATCAGCACGAATCTCGATTTCAAAGGTATCAGCCGCCGATATGACGAGCGCGTGGTATCGCGCATAATCTCGACCTACAAATGCCTTGAATTCACCGGTGAGGACGTCCGGCTGCAAAAGATCAGAGAAAAATAAAACAAGTCCGGGGACGATCAATTCGTTCCCGGACTTGTTCTGTATAGGTGAGATTGTAATGTTTACGAACTCATTTTGAGCTTGAACGGATTGAACTTCCTGTAAGCACGGGAGTTCTTCTCGACTGAAAGGCTCTTTGCAAGCTCATCGAGGTAATCCGAATACTCCTGATAATAAAGATCCTCAACGAGCGAGGAAACATTGTCCTCCGACCAGAGGTCGTCCTCGGTCATACGCTCCTTGATGTCCTCCTTGATAATGACAACGAGGGTCTCATCGTCGTACTCATAAACTACAGCCTTGTTGAGCTGGAGTTCATTGAAAACGAAATCGTTGTAGTTTATGTAGTCCACCTCGCCCTCGGCGGTTTCGGTCGTCGTAGTAGTGGGATCCACAGTGCTTGCATCAACAGTGGTTGTAGTGTACTTCTGGACAATAGCCTCATTCGCGTAGGGATCAGTAGTTGTAGTCTCGGTCGAGGACTCGTCCGAGGAAGTAGTGGTAGTAGTCGTAGTTGTAGTGGTCGTCTCGCCGGAGACCGTAGTGGTCTGAGTTGCAGCGTACTCGTCGTACTCCTTGCTGAGCTCGTCCATCTTGTACATCTTATCCATATTGCCGGAAACCGCATTGATCTGCTCGGCATACGAATCTGCGAGGTCGCGGACCTCCTTCTTCTCAGCGTCGCTGAGCGGATTGCCGTCTGCGTCATTGTAGCTCATAACTATGTACTTCACGCGGGCGTTGTTCTCCTCGTAGTACGAGCGGAGCTCCTCGTCGGACATACCCTTTTCGCCGCCGGGGCCGTAGTAATAGTCGAACATCTTCTCGAGCTTGAGTGAGTTCATCAGTATAGCGCTGAGGGACTCCTTCCCGACACCGTTGTCAGCGTAAACAGACTGCTCGAGGTAATAGTCAACGATCTCATCGAAGTTCGCGAGATCCTCGTCAGTGAACTGGATATCGAGCTTCTCGAACTCCTCCTCAACGGCAATGAAGTCGCGGCAGTACTCAGTTGCTCTGTTCTGTATCCAGTCTGTAGCGTCAAGACCATCGATATTTGCCTTCTTGACATCAGCAGCCGTAGGAGATGTCGTACCGCTGCTGCTGACATTAGAAACAGCCTCGTTGTATGCCTGAACGGTGTAATAAACAAAAATTCCAGCTCTTACGTCACGGCCGTCTATTGTGAGCGCAGTCTGCGTACCCTTGCCGAGAGTGGGAGTACAACCGGTCGAAGTAGCTGCGAGCGAAACAGCAGTAAGGGCTGCTGCAAATTTAGTTAATTTTTTCATTTATATGCCTCCGAAATATGAAAAATTCCAAATACCTAATCATTATACTATATTTTTTCTGAAATGTCCATAGTAAATGCAAAAATTTTTTTGTGTTTTCGCGCAGTTTTCCGGTTAAATCATTTTCGGTGCGAATATTTTGCGGTTATCCTTGACTTTGAACCTCAAAAATGGTAAAATTAGAATATATGTATTAATGTAGGAAGGTGTATTCAATGATAGTAAAGCTGCTCTCGCATACTCCTGACCCGGAAAAACTCGTCGCGACCGCTGCGAAGCTCTGCTACTCAAGCAGCGATATAACCTCGCTCCGGGACGGTCTCACCGAGGACAAGACCCGTGATTTCATCAATATGATAGCGTCGATAGGACACGAGAGCGTAATGGAGCACGTCAGCTTCACCTTCGGCATTGAAGGCATATCGCGTGCCTGCTCACATCAGCTCGTGCGCCACAGGATAGCCTCCTACTCCCAGAAGAGCCAGCGCTACGTCAACGAGAACGGCTTTGAGTTCATCACTCCCCCGTCTATCGCTGCGATACCCGAGGCAAAGTCCGAATTCGACCGTGTGATGTCCGAGCTGACGGACAGCTACGAGAAGATAGCTGATATCCTCACTGAAAAGCACAAAGCTGCCTTCATCGCTGAGGGTATGGACGAGAAAACTGCCGCTTCCAAAGCACGCAAGCTTGCCAACGAGGACGCAAGATTCATTCTCCCCAACGCCTGTGAGACCAAGATCGTCGTAACGATGAACGTCCGCTCGCTGTTCAATTTCTTCCAGCACCGCTGCTGCAACCGCGCACAGTGGGAGATCAGAGCCGTTGCTGACGAAATGCTGAGGCTGTGTCTTTGTGTAGCGCCTGAGCTGTTCAGCCACGCCGGACCCTCCTGTGCAGTGACCGGAAAGTGTCCAGAGGGCAAGATGACCTGCGGCAAGATGAATGAGGTCAGGGCGAAGTACGAAGCTCTCAGAGCCGCCGCACGCACCCAAGCCTGACACGGAGGGCATATGCTCGAATTCAGAGAAATAGACATTTCAGACAGAGAAAGGGCAAATAAAGCTCTGCGGGAGTCCGACTTCCGCGGCTGCGAGTACAGCTTCGCCAACAACATGGCGTGGAGGCGTCTCGCGGGTTCAAAGGTAGCTTTCTTCAAGGACTTTTACATATCCTGCGCGTTCGATACAGAGGACGGCGTCCCGCTGTTCCTGTTTCCGTCCGGCACCGGTGACTATACTGAGGTATTTACTGAAATGAAGCGTTTTACGGAGAGCCTTGGCAAGCCGCTTCGCGTGTCCGGTGTCACGAATGATACGCTCAGCCTGCTCGGGGAGCTCTTCCCGGGACAGTTTGAGTCGGAATACAGCAGAGACTACTCCGATTACGTCTACCTCACTGAGGACCTCATCTACCTCCCCGGTAAGAAGTTCCACGCAAAGCGCAATCACCTCGCAAGATTCAGACAGAACGACTATGAGTTCCGAATGCTGACCGAGCGCGACTTTGACGACTGCATCATCTTCCTCACAGAGGATTATAACTGCCGCGAGGGCAGCATAGACCATTCGATGATCGCGGAGCAGTTTGCGATAAACACCTATTTTACCTACTTTGGCGAGCTCGGGCTAACGGGCGCCGCGATATGGATAGACGGAAAAATAGCGGCTGCTACTATCGGTGAGCCTATATGCTCTGATACCTTCGGCGTCCACATCGAAAAGGCGAACACTGTCCACCCCGGTATCTATGCCGGTATCAACAACCTCTTCGCTGTCTCGGCGGCGTCAGAGTACAGATATGTCAACCGCGAGGAGGACATGGGTCTTGAGGGACTGCGCAAAGCGAAACTCTCCTATCGTCCCGCGTTCCTGCTCGATAAATATACAGTCACATTCAAGTGAAAGGAAGATAATATGATATACGTTTTTCTCGCAAACGGCTTTGAAGAGACCGAGGCTATCGCACCGATAGATCTTCTCCGCAGGAGCGGCAAAAAGGTCGTGACTGTCGGCGTCGGCGACAATGTGATAGTCGGCTCACACGGTCTCCCTGTAGTTGCTGATACTATCGCGCAGGAGGCTCAGCTTACTGATGAGCTCGAGGGGATCGTCCTCCCCGGCGGTATGCCCGGCACGCTCAACCTTGAAAAATCCAAGTACGTTCAGGCAGCTATCGACTACTGTGCAGAGAACGGCAAGGTCATCGGCGCGATCTGTGCTGCACCCTCCATTCTCGGACACAAGGGACTTCTCAAAGGCAGGACAGCAGTCTGCTACAGCGGATTCGAGACTCAGCTTGAGGGCGCGAACATCGGTGATACTTCCGTTGCTGAGGACGGTATCTTCATTACGGCAAGAGGCGCAGGAGTTGCAGTTGACTTCGGACTGAAGCTCGTTGAGAAGCTCGTCTCCAAGGCAGAGAGCGACAAGCAGCGCGCTGCGATACTCTGCGACTGAATGAACAGCAAAAAAGACTACCGGAAGCATTATTCCGGTGTGAGAAAGACCGCCAAGACCGATGATAAGGATATGCTCATCAGCGCGCGTGTGCTTGCTGACGAGCGTGTCAGGAACGCACAGACAGTCCTGCTTTTCGCATCATTCTGCTCGGAGCCCGATACATGGGATATCGGCGAAAAGCTGCTGATACAGGGAAAAACTGTAGCTTTCCCGAAGTGCCAAACCGCCGGACATATGACCTTCCACACAGTTGATGATATATCGAGACTCCGCGGCGGCGAACCGGGTAAGTATGACATCTGCGAGCCCGACGAATCACTCCCCTGCCCAGACCTCAGCAGCGATACAGTCTGCATAGTTCCGGGACTTGCGTTCACACTGAACGGCGGACGTCTCGGCTACGGCGGAGGCTACTACGACAGGTTCCTGTCGGCACACAAAGACATCTACACCATCGCGCTGGCGTATGAGGAGCTCATCGCTCCGCAGCTCCCGCTTGAGGAGCACGACCTGCGTGTGGATCAAATAATAACAGAAGAAAGGACGGTGCTCTGCAATGCAGAATAACGATGATCTGATAAACAGTATACTGAATGATCTCGACACCAAAAAAGAGCAGCCCCAGCCGGAGCCTAAGCAGGACATTCCCGCCGCAGCCCAGCCGGAGCAGCCTGTTCAGCGTTCAAGCGCTCCCCCGCTCAGACAGCTGAGACCGGTCCATGAGCGCAGACTCAAGCCGGAGAACCAAACAGGATACCAGCAGCCTCAGCCCATGAACGCTCCTCCCTACCCTCAGCCCGACTATCCCGGTCAGCCTGAGAACGGCGGTGTTCCGGTTCGCGGCATGGAGACCGCTCCCCCGCGAAAGCACAAGAAAAAGAAGAAGCAGCGCAGCCGCCTTCCGGGCGTACTTATCCTTACGACGTTCATCTTTGCTGTGTCGATATGCCTTTCAATGGTCATCATCGCGTTCGGCAAGGATATGCTCGGCATAGGCAAGAGCGACGCGAACAAGCTGATAAATATCCCCGAGGGCGCCACCACCGAGCAGATAGCCACGCTCCTCAAGGACGAGGGTATCATCAAGTCGCCCAAGTGCTTCCTGCTTTTCTCGAGCCTGAGAAAGTCTGACACCGCGTACATCGCCGGTGAGCACTTTATCCGCCCTAACATGGCATACGAGGAGATAATCTACGAGCTCACAAATATATCCACCGAGCAGAGCGTCTCCGTCGAAGTCACCTTCCCCGAGGGTCTGAATATCTACGAGATCGCTGATATCCTCGAGAAGAACAACGTCTGCAACGCCGATGAGTTCGTGTTCTACTTCAATTCCGGCGGATTCGGCTTCGAGTTCGAGGATAAGCTCCCGTCTGATACCACGCTGAAGCTCAATCGTATGGAGGGCTACTGCTTCCCTGATACCTACTACTTCTACGAGAACATGGAGCCCGAAAAGGTCTGCCAGAAGATATATTACAACTTCAACTCGAAGATGACCGAGGAAAGATACAAGAAAATGGAGGACATGGGACTCTCCCTCGATCAGCTCGTAACGCTCGCTTCTATCGTCCAGAAGGAAGCACCGAATGCTGACTCGATGAAAATGGTAGCCTCTATCTTCCTCAACCGACTGAGAAACCCTGCAGAGTTCGGTGGTAAGCTCCAGTCCGACCCGACGACCAACTACGCAAACGATGTCGTAAAGCCTCACCTTGAGCTCTACAATAAGAACATGATCGACGCCTACGACACCTACATCGGCACAGGTCTCCCGCCCGGAGCTATCTGCAATCCCGGTATCGAGGCAATAGACGCAGTCCTCGAGAACTTCCCGACCGACTACTACTACTTCGCCGCAAACATCTACACCGGCGTAACGCTCTACGCTAAGACTCTTGATGAGCACAATGAGAATCTTGCTGAGATCGACAGGCAGTACGAGGAATACTACGAGGCTTCGAGAGCCGCTGAACTGGAGGCGCAGAATGAATAAGCTCGAAGTTCTTGCACCGGCTGGTGATGAGGAACGCTTCGGCGCCGCGATAAACTACGGCGCTGACGCGGTATACCTCGGACGCAAGCAGTTCGGAATGAGAGCATCACCGATGAACTTTGACTTCGACCAGCTCGTCAGAGCAGTCGGAGAGGCTCACCGCCGCGGCATAAAGGTCTACCTGACCTGCAACACCCTCCCCCGCAACAACGAGATTCCCTTCTTCGAGAAGTACGTCAGCGAGGCTGTTGAGGCAGGCGTGGACGCGATGATAGTCGCGGACATAGGTCTGCTGTCACTTGTGAAAAAATACGCGCCGGATATGGAGATACACATTTCCACCCAGACCGGTATCGTAAACTACGTCACCGCCCGCGAGCTTTATAACATGGGCGCGAAGCGGATAGTCCTCGCGCGCGAGCTCTCCCTCGACGAGATAGCTGAGATACGCGCAAAGACCTCCCCCGACCTCGACATCGAAGCCTTCGTGCACGGTGCGATGTGCGTGTCGTTCTCTGGAAGGTGTCTGCTGTCGCAGTACCTCGTGAACCGTGACGCGAACCGCGGAGAATGCGCTCAGCCGTGCCGCTGGGGCTATCACCTCATGGAGGAAAAGCGCCCGGGAGAGTTCTTCCCCGTATTCGAGGACGAGCACGGCACATATATCCTCAATTCCAAGGATATGTGCATGATAGAGCACATCGACAAACTTGCACAGGTCGGCGTCACGAGCCTGAAAATAGAGGGCAGAGCGAAGTCAGCGTACTACGTTGCTGTCGTTACGAATGCCTACCGCATGGCAGTTGATGAGTACTACAAAGACCCCGACAACTTCGCTCTTCCCGACTGGATACGCGACGAGGTCTACAAGGTCAGCCACAGGAAGTACTGCAACGGCTTTTTCTTCGGTGTGCCGGAGGAGTCGCAGTATTACGAAAACAGCGGCTATATCCGCAATTACGATGTTGTGGCTGTGGTTGAAAAGTGTGAGAACGGCACAGTATACTGCACCCAGCGCAACCGCTTTTTCGCGGGTGACGAAGTCGAGATACTTGCCCCGTCGCAAAAGCCCGTAACCGTCGTGCTCGACAAGCTGTTCGATGAAAACGGCGATACAATCGAGACCGCGAACCACGCCATGATGAAGTTCTCGTTCCCGTCAGAAATGGAATTCCCCACAGGGACGGTCATAAGAAAAGCCACATAAAAAACAAGATCGCAGGACCTTTCGGAACTGCGATCTTTTCTTATTTTTTAAGCAATCTGTCAAGCATGACTTTGCGGCAGGCGATCTCAAGACTGTCATCGAGCGGCTTCAATTCCACCTGATCCGACTGTCCCCTGTTGACACAGCAGGAGATGATATAGTCGGAGATCTCAGGGTTTTTCGCGAGCATAGGACCGTGCAGGTACGTCGCGATGACGTTTTTCCCGAAGTACCCCTCAGACGGACTGTTCCTGCAATTTCCGTTGCCGCAGAGCACTGTGCCCAGCGGTGTCCTGACGTCGTGCGTCTGTCCGCCGTGGTTCTCAAAGCCAACAACATCGACCTGCTTCCCGGTGATCTCGGTACGGATCACGATGTTCCCTATACACCTCTTACGCCGACTGTTCGGCGCGACGGTGTAGTAATCGAACAGCCCCAGCCCCGGTATTTCATTACCGTCAGCGTCACGGTAGAACTTTCCCATGAGCTGATATCCGCCGCAGATGAGGAACAGGAACGTTCCCGCTTCATGAGCCTCTCTGAGCTGGTCGCGGAATGTGAGCAGATCCTCGGAGATATGCTGCTGCTCGAGGTCAGCGCCGCCGCCGATGTAGATGAGGTCGTACTGCGACAGATCAGGCTTCTCGGAATCAATGGAATACTTGTCGATAACGCACTCTATCCCTCGCATTCTGCACCGGTAGCTTAGTATCTCCATGTTGCCGCTGTCGCCGTAGAGGTCGAGCATATCCGCGTACATATGCAATATTTTCACCGTACTCATCGTGCCTTACCTCCATGCTTTGCGATGTATCTTTTCAGTGCCGCGCGAGTCGGCTGAACGGCCGTGTAGTTCGCGATGACGAACTTTCTCCCCTCAGTTGAAGCGAGCTCAGCCACAGCCTTGTCGAGGTCAGGTCGGACGACTATCTTAGAAGCGTCATAGCCTGAGCATTTTATCCGCACAGCAATGTCGTGGGCGCGTGTACCCGATGTGACTACCCTTGTCACGCGCTCAAAAACGCTGAAGTTGATGTCCCATATCCACGAGACATCGAGTCCGTCCGCGACGTTGTCGTTGAGCACGAAAAGGAGCTCCTTTTCGCCCTTCATCTCGTTCATCACGCGGAGGGTCATATTCGCGCCGACCGGGTTTTTGGCGAGGTTGAGAGTGGTCTTGCGGTCGCCGAGCATGAAGTTCTCCATGCGTCCGTTATTGACAGTATAGTTCGATATCACACTGTCCGTAACGCTCTGCTCAATGCCGTAGAGCTTCGCCGCAGCCGCAACAGCAGTCATGTTGTAGACGTTGTAGATACTGTTGAGCTTAGGCGAGTAGGTGTGACCGTCCGCAGTGAACTGCGGCTTTTCGAGGTCGATGCCGGAAGCCGTGATGTAGGGCTCATAGTCGCCAAAGCCGCACTTCCCGCAGCGGAACTTTCCGATATGGGAGTACTGATAGTAGTCGTACTTCAGCGGCTCGCCGCAGAACGGACAGAAACGTCCCTCAGAAGCCTCGAATATCTTGTCCGTCGCGAATGCATAAGGCTCCGCGTGGAAGTAGCGGACGTTCTTGTTCTTGGGATTCGCTCTGCCGAGACGGGCTGTGTTGGGGTCGTCGCCGTTGAGGATAAGATTGCCTTCAAAGGTCTTGCAGAAGCCGTTTATCTTCTGTATCAGGGTCTCCATCTCGCCGTTGCGGTCGAGCTGATCGCGGAAGAAATTCAGCACGACGAGCGTATCGAGCTTGAGCTGCGAATACACCACAGGAACGTGTGACTCATCGGTCTCGAGAATGAGATAATCCGCCTTGACCCTGCCCTTCATGTCGCAGTGACGCAGCAGCAGCGAGCAGATCCCCGTATCGAGGTTATTTCCCTCACGGTTGATTATGATATTCCTGCCGCTGCGCTCGAAAAGCTGCGCGATACAGTTCGTGACCGAGGTTTTTCCATTTGTTCCGGTGACCGCGATTATCGGGCAGTCCACCCTGAACATCGAGCAGCACCTGTGGCGGGAGATGTGCCAGAGCACGATACCCGGGAGATTTCCCGCGTTGCGCCTGAACAGGTGCAGCAGCTTAACTATTATCTTTCCTATCAGTATCTGTAGACGTTTCAAATTCTGCCTCCGTATCATCGGTCTCCGTCGGAGCAGTATCCTTCGGAAGCCGATCTTTTGCAATAAATAAGTATCTGACCGGCAGCCGCACCGCAGCAGCTGTCCCGAGCAGCAGTAGTATCGCAGCACCCTCGTTCCCGCGTTTCAGCATACCGATAATGCATATCGACGCACCCACGAGCAGCACAGCAGTCATTGCCAGACAGATGATGCTTACCATTCTGTACGCACCCTCAGTCTTCTTTTTCAATGCATAAAGCACAGTTCCGCCGAGTATAGTGAGTTCCGCTCCGAACACTGCCGACACCATTCCGAGCGCGTAAAACAGCGCCGCAACGAATGATGAGCCTATAGCTCCGATAGCACCGAAAAATCCGAGAACTCCCATTTCAGCTATATCAGCCTCTGAGCGGTGGGTGAGGTCACTGTATCCCGAGAAGAATCCAGCAGCCGCCGCACAGAGAAGTACCCCGCACACCAGCATTACGACGCAGAGGTGCTCCTCTTTTATCTTAGCGCGGAGCGATTTGTTCATACTATTTTCCAAGGCAAGTCACTCCCCTGCTTTCAGCCGACGTAGGTTATCTTCCCGTCTTCGCCGAACTCGATAACTCCGCGGCTCTTAGCGGCTCTTATGCCGAGCGATACCGCAGTCTCTACGGTCGGCGTCAGACGTGTGAAGCCGAACAGGTGTGCAGTCTCGCGTAGCAGATCATCACGATGCATAGCCACCTGACGCGACATTATCAGCGCTATGCCGGAAGCTATCTCTTCCGGAGCAATTTCGTCCATGTCGCGGCGCTCGTCGTCCTTGCAGACTGCGCGGCACTTGTCGTAGCTCTCGGGAGTCTGCCCGCTCTGCCAGATGAACTCGTTCTCACCGGAAGCCGCGACCTTCTTGTCGGACCTCTCAAACGCGAGGTCGAATGTACGCTTCATAGCCGCCCCGGGACGTGTGATACCGAAGCAAGCAAAGGTCTTCTTAGCGAGCGTTTTGCGGTTTATAGGCGCCTCCGCCTGGACGATGTCGTTGATGCACTTGATTATCTTCCCGAGGTTTTCCTCGTTGAATTTATCCGACGCGCCGTACTCCTTGATCTTGAACGGCTCATACTTGTCGCACATCTCGGTCAGCGAGCTTATCTCCTCAGTCTCGAAGACGAGCTCCTGCTTGGGCTTGGATTCCTCCTTTTTTGCCTCGGGGTGACGGTAGCGCTCTACGCAGGCTTCTATCTCACCGCGTATCTTGCCAAGTACCTTGTCCTTGTTGTCGAGCCAGTCGAGGATATAGACGTTCATGATGTTCCACCCGAGACCCTTCAGAACGCTCGGCTGCGAGAGAGTGCGGTCATAAGCCGTACCGTTGTCGAGATAAGCGCGTCCGCAGCAGTTTATACCGAGGATATAAGTATCGGGCTTATCGGGATTTACAACCGCCACATCTATCTTGTAGTCCGAGCAGCCGACACTGCACTTTGGCTGATAACCGAGCTTTTCGAGCTCCGTAGCAACAGCTTCGCCGAAGCCGTTTTTCGCAGCAGCAGTTCCCCCGCGCACCGCGAGAGCGCTCCTGCCCTTTGCCGCGAATTCGAGGAAGCCCTTGAGTCCCTCGACGCCGTCCGAGCGTGTTCGGGAGAGGTCTATCTGGTCAGGAGTGATGACAGAGAATACTATCATCTGGCACTTTGAACGCGATATCGCGACGTTGAGTCTGCGCCAGCCGCCGTCACGGTTGAGCGGACCGAAGTTCATCGAGACCTTTCCCTCCTTATCGGGACCGTAGCCCACGGAGAACATGATGACATCGCGTTCATCGCCCTGAACGTTTTCGAGGTTCTTGATGAGTATCGGCTCGTACATCTCATTCGCCCACTGTTCGAGTTGCGGGTCGGCGCGGAAAGCGTCTATGAGGAGGTCGTCGATGAGGTTCTGCTGCGGCATACTGAACGTAACAACGCCGATACTGAGTTTGCGCAGTTCTGGATCAGCCAGTCTGCGGGAGATCTCCGCAACGATAGCCTGTGCCTCAGCCTTGTTCTGCTTGGTCGAGCCCTTATCGTAGTAGCCCTCGACGTGTACCCAGCTCACCTCGGACACTTGATCGTCCGGCGACGGGAACGTGTAGAGCTTGTTTTCGTAGTACTTGGCATTGCTGTACGCGATGAGGCTCTCGTGCCGCGAGCGGTAATGCCAGAGGAGGTGCTTCTGTGGCATAGACAGCGCGAGGCAGTCGTCGAGCACACTCTCGAGGTCCTCCTTTTCGTAGTTCTCCTCGTCGACCTGATTGGACGTGAAGAAGCTGGTCGGAGGGAGCTGCTTGGGGTCGCCGACGACGATTACGTTCTCGCCGCGCGCGATAGCACCAACAGCCTCGCAGGTCGGGAGCTGTGAAGCCTCGTCGAAGATAACAAGGTCAAATTTCGGATAAGCGGGGTCGATGTACTGCGCGACTGAGATCGGGCTCATGAGCATTACCGGGCACATCCTGCGCAGCAGATTGGGAATGCTGTCGAACAGCTTGCGAATGGACATCATGCGTCCGCCGCTCTTTATCGCCTTTTGCAGAATGCCGACTTCAGAGCTGCCTGCAGAGCTTCCGGGCGTGGGAATGCGGGATGAGAGCTCCGCAACGAGCTCCTTGATAGTGAGCTGTGAGAACTCGTCCGACACCTCGCCGAAGCGCCGTATGGTATCTTCAAAGATAGTCCCGTTGAATTTTGACAATGCCTCACTGTCGGAAATTGTATACATGACCATAGCGCGGCTGAGGTCAGCGTCGAATGCCTTTGTGAGCTCATCGGTGGGGATATTTCCATCGAGGTAAGCTTCCGCGACGTTGCCGATACCGAACTCACGCAGCTTCTCGCAGAGACTTACGATACCTGTCCACTCCTTGAGCTGCGGGAGATCTTCGATGAAGTCAGTCGCCCTGTCGTCGGCATCAACGAGCCAGTTTTCGCCGGATATCAGTCTTTCGGGAGCTATTGCGAACTTATCGCTGAGCTCAGTGAGCGTTGCTTCGAGGTCGCTGTAGTCGCGAATCATCTTCTCGACGGAAGCTCGGTTAGCCTGCTTCTGCGAGGGCGTGCTGAATCTATTGGAAATATCCTCCGCAAGCGCGTCTTTCTGCGTAGCCGTGAGCGGAGACTGCGCGAGGTCATCACGCAGCTTCTGTGAGAGCGTGACAGCCGAGCTGATCTGCGCCCAGTCAGAGTCCTCCTCGAGCCAGAGGGCGCCGAACACAGCGGTCATATCGGGCTGTGCGGAGCTTATCTCCCCTCGGAGCTCCTTCAGGCGGTTGAGCTTGTCGTAAAAGCCCGTGATGTTGGACTTCGTTACCGTCCCCGAGCTCTTCGCGTGAGCGTTGAGCGCCTTGACGAGCTTCTTGCTCTTCATATTCTTCGCAAGGAACCACTTTCCCTGCGCCGTTTTCCAGTCAACGAGCGCCGCCGGCGAGTCATAGTCGAGAACGGATTTCTCGAACTGCGTGAGTATCTCAGCTTTGAGCGCAGACATCTCCTGCCCGTTCTGCACGAGTTTTTCCGCGGGAGTCTTGCGGATATCCCAGTCGGAGCCGGTGAACACAGCCGGCAGTATATAGCCGTCCGCAGCAGCAGCTGTTATCATCGCAGAAGCCGCGCGGCACTGCTCGAAAGTGAGCTTTTCCGCACCGCAAATTCCGCAGAGCTGTGCAGTGTCTTCGCCTACCGGACGGAGCTTGTTTTTCAGCTCACCGAGCTTAGCTGAGAGGGCGTCCCTCGTATCGGGTGCACAGGAGGTCAGCCGGCAAATTTTCAGCGGAGAGCCCGGAACATCGCCGAATTCACGTCCGGCAGCGGTCAGACTCTCGAGGTTCTCGTGCCACGTCTCGTAGGACGACTCACTCATTGCGTCTATCTGCGAATTGGTGAACTCGAGCCTTCCGCCGAAGTCCTTGTATTTCTCATAGCGCACTGCGGCGTCGTAGAGCGAGATCCCGAAATGGCGCACCTTATGTATCTCCTTCATGACGCTGTTGAGCTCGCGTCGCATCGCGGATATCTTCTCCGCCTGCGACTTATACTCCTGCGGCTGCTTTATCTTGCCGACGTTCAGCGCCTCCTCGAGCTGCTTGAGGACTGTACGCTTCTGTGCCTTATTCGAATGCAGCTCCAGACAGAACGGACCCAGACCGACCTTGTTGAGACGTTTCTCAACAACAGTCAGCGCTGCCATTTTCTCCGCGACGAACAGCACGGATTTGCCGTGGTAGAGCGCACTTGCTATCATGTTTGTAATGGTCTGGGACTTACCGCTTCCGGGAGGTCCGTGCAGCACGAAGCTCTTTCCCTCCGCGGCAGCATAAACAGCAGCAAGCTGCGAAGAATCTGCACTGAGCGGCACAGCAAGGTCAGATGGCGCGACCTTCTCGTCGAGGTCAGCGGGAGAGATGTAGATGTCCTCGCTCTCCCACTCGGTCTTACCGGAGATAAGGCTCGCAACGACCTTATTTTTCGCGAGGTCTTCGGCGCGGTTGCGGATATCGTTCCACATGATGAAGCGCGTGAACGAGAACTGCCCGATGAAGGCATACTCCTCGATATCCCAGCGCGGACGCGCCATGATCCCCTGTCTGATCGTGCTAAAAATGAGGGGGAGGTTAACGCCGTTCTCGTCCTCGGGGACAGGCGTGAGACCCTTTATGTCAATGCCGAAAAACTGTCTCAGCATTTCGAGCATCGTGATGTTGACCTGTGTCTCCTCGTCGCGAATACGAATGGAGTAGGATTTCTCCTGCACTTTTCGGATAATGTCTATCGGGACAAGCACGAGGGGCGAATAGCGGGGCTTCTCGCTCTTGTCGGTCTCGTACCAGCGCAGGAAACCGAGCGCGAGGTAGATAGTGTTCGCACCGTTCTCTTCGAGGCTGACCTTCGCCTGACGGTGGAGCTTTTTCATTATCTTCTCGAGGTCAGCGTCCTTGAGATAGGTGCGCAGACGCCGGCTCTTGAACTCGGACGCAGCTATCGCGGAGATCTGGTCCCTGTTGTTCTCGGACTCATAGATCTTGCTGTCCGAGACCTCAAGTATCATGTCGTTGGGGAGCGGCATTACGCGGAAATCCTCCCCCTTGGATATCTCGTCCTCGAGGGTGCCGAGGGAGTCCGTCATAAGCTGCACGCTCATGGTCGTGGGACGGAAGTTAAGCAGGCTGTTGCGCAGACTGAGGTCGAGCAGTTTGCGCTCCCAGATTACCTGTTTAGTGACCTCAAGATCCTCCCCCTGCGCAGCAAAGCCGATATCAGAGATCTGATCGGGCGCGGAGGTTATCTCCTTTTTCTTGCGCTCACCGTAGTCAACCGCTGTGAAGGAGCCGTTCTCGGTTATCCTCGACGGGATAGGACGTATCCCACTCGAGCGTGTCCGTGCGACGTCAATTGCGAAGTAGAAGTCAGCGGGGTCAGTGAGGTGAGCAGCGGCAGACTTTTCCGCGTCGCCGAAGTCCACGCTCTTGCCTGCAACGAAATCCGTACACTCCACCACGCACATTGCGTCGATACCGGCAGCGATACGCTTTGTAACGGCAGTCATGTCGTACTGGAGGCAGTCCGGGAAGGTATCATTCTCGAGCCAGCAGCCCGCGAAAGCGTGCCCCTTAACGACAACGAGAAGAGGGTTTAGTCCGACTGCTTCAAGGCAGGTGCAGTAGAGCACAGCGAGGTCGAGACAGGTACCGGACTTCCCGTCGATGACCGCATCAGGCATACGTATACGCTGAGCCTCCTCGAAGCTTGCGGGAGGCATGGTGTAGGCGATGTTTAACTCCTGCAAAGCCGCATATATCGCGCCGATCTGCTGCTTGACGATATTCGGGTTCTGCGACTGATACCCCGTGAACGAGGGCTCGCCCGTCCACTTCTGGAGGTAAAGGCTCGCCTTGGAGACGACCTCCTGTATGCGCGGGTGATTGGGAGTCATGAAAGCAGCGGCGGTCTCGGGCATGAACAGCACGCCCGTCCACTGATCGTACGCGAGGAGTTCGATAGTCTTTACCTCAGACGCGATGACCTCACCGTCCTGCACAGCCTCAATGGTAACGCTCCCCACGAGCTTTTCAGTTAGACTGAACAGGTACTCTGAGAGCATTACGATGTTGATAGGCGCGATCTCGACGGGAGTATCTGGCTTCAGATCCACCGGGGCAGACTCGAAGACCTTAGCGAACTCCGGCTCGAAGGTTATGCGCAGGCTTACGCTTTTCAGCTCAGAATCGGTCTTGTTGGTGAGTATTATGTTCCTGAAAACGGGAACGTAGTTCTGCTGCATCGCGAAGTTAATGCGAGCGGTCATGTTGCCGCCGAACGAAATCTTGTTTTCCATACGACTCTCCAATCTGCCTTGCGGCGGAGCATAATATACATATTTATCATAGCACATTTCCAGAAAAAAAGCAACCATGCGGGACAATTTTTATGCCTCTGGACAGAAAAAAGCCGTCCATACGGGACGGCTGGGCTTGTCACTGTTCGGTCATCAGTCCCCTGAGCTCATTCAAGAGCTCAACGTCCTGCTCAGTGACCTTTATATTGCTGATTATCTCTTTTCCCTCAGCGGTCGTGACCTTAACCTCGACCACGCTCCCCACGTTCACTGACGACGCAGCAGCCGAGAAAAACGCCGGTACCTTGGGGTGATTCGTGCGGAAAGCCTCAACGAGAGGCTTCAGCTTCAAAACGGACATCGGATTCATTTTTGCACCTCTTGATCTTTGTTATGTGGCATGAGCCTGTTCAGAACATACTGTGCGCACAGCCCCGTGAACAGTCCCGCGATACAGCCGGCGACGACAAGCAGCGGATAGTAAACAAGTACGGCGGGAGTCCCTGTCAGGAGCACCGCGACTGCAATCTGTGCGGTATTATGCAGCAGCGCACCGATAATACTGCACAGCCACAGGTAGTTTATGGGTATCACGCGCTTTATCAGCAGCATTCCCACAAGGCACAGCACAGCACCCGCCAGGCTGTAAATGATCGCGGAGAAATTCCCGCTGAACAGCGTCCCGAGCGCGACCCTCGTGAACACGAGCAGTGCCACGTCTTTAGCCGGATACCGGTACACCGCATAAACAGTGAAAATATTCGCGAGACCGAGCTTCACCGGTATCGGGAGGATATTCGGGATACGCAGCTCAATGATAAAAACGATGAGCGCGGCAGCAGTCAGCAGCGCGAGCTCAGTAAGTCGTCTCGTTCTCATTGCTCACCGCCGTTCCCGTCGCTGTACCGGATAACGAGCTTGTGCGGCAGACACACTATCGGTACGCTCTCAGAGCGCAGAACACCGGTCTTTATGCAAGTGTGGTCGGGACAGTCCGCGTCGGATATCCTGACAGTCCGATCCTCTATGACGACTTCATTCCAGCCCCCGTCGGGAGTCTCGATACGGAATGTCTGATCGTCCGTGTTTGCGAGGTCGATAGTCTGAATGACCTTCCCGTCCTGCACGATCTCAATGTACTGGCTCGCCGACGACTTGAAAAGTATCACGCACGCGATGAACGAGCCGACAAACAGCACAGCCACAGCAGCAATGCAGATCTTCACGCCCTTGGTCACCGCGATATCACCTCCGTCGTCATCGAGCTCACGTTCGTGAACTTTCCCTCAAGACCCTCAGTGTAGAAGATCTCAGCGTCGTCGGTGACGAGTATCAGTTCAAAACCGCCCTCCTCACGCCAGAGGTCAGCAGCGCTGTCCTTTCCGGCGACGAAAAGCGCTGTCGACAGAGCATCGCACATCAGCCCGTCCGCTCCTATCACCGTGACCGAAACGAGCCCGTTATCGGCAGGATAGCCGTCTGCGGGGTCGATGATGTGCCAGTAGTTTTTGCCGTCCTCGCCGGTGAAATAGCGCTCGTAGTTTCCTGAAGTGATTACAGCCATATCCGATATCTCGACGATACACATATCGGTCTCCGGCGCGAACGGGTCACGGACCGACACCCGCCAGTCCGATCCGTCAGGTTTTGAGCCTATAGCCTGAACGTTTCCACCAAGGCTGACTATTCCCGATCTTACGTCATCTTCCTTGAGTATAGCAGCCACCTGTGAGCTTGTAAAGCCCTTTGCGAGCGCCCCGAGATCAACCTCAGCATTTTCGGGCAGGGTCACCTCTTTATCATTCACGCTCACCGCTGAATAGTCCACATTTGAAAGCAGTTCAGTGAGACGCGCGTCGTCAGGTATCTTGTACTCACCCGTAGTGAAGCCCCATTCCTTAACGACCGGATATAGCGTGATGTCGAGCGCACCGCCGGTCATTCCGCCGTATTTAACCGCATTGCTGATAAGCCATGCGCAGTCACGGCTCACCTCAACAGGCTCCCCGCCTGACGTATTCAGCCTCGAAATATCGCTGTCCGGCAGCGTGACGGAGAGCTCCGCCTCGATCTCGTTTATGCGTGAAACAGCCCTGTCGAGCGCCGCGTCCGCGTTGTCCCCGTAAGCCTTGAGCTCCATGTAGGTGTCCATCGCGAAAACGCTCCGCGACTTCGCCTGCGCAGAGCCGCCCGTGCCCTTATCGGCACAGCCCGTCAGTACAAGTATAATGACCGAAAAAACAGCGAAAAACCGCTTCATTCAATACCTCCGTCCGTACCGAGATAGACCTCCCGGTTAGTGCCATAGAAAATGTCGTCCCTGCCGGAAATTTTGCGGCAGAACTCTTCTATCAGATCCCAGTTGCGGTTGACATCAAACTCATAGCTGTGTCCCCAGAGATTGAAGACTGCAGGAGCGTCGCCGCTGTACGCGAGGAAATCATCGACGAGCTGCCAGAGATGTCCGCAGCTGTGGTGACAGGTCGCCCCGAGGGTAAGCAGTTCGCCGGGAATATTGAAGTCATACCTGTCGATGACCGTCCGAGCATACCTTATCCCGCATTCCTGAACGACCGTCAGCACATCGTCATTGAACGTCCCGTATGGATATGCCATTCCGACTACCTCGTAGCCGAACAGCTCCTCAAGAGCGATCTTGTCCCCGAGTATCTCCTCACGCATTTCCGCGGGACTTAGCTGCGTTAGGTCGCAGTGCGAGCGGGTGTGGACGGCTATCTCATGCCCTTTGTAGAGCTCCGGCAGACCGTCCGGCTCCATGCGGAAGATGTGGAATCCCCTGTCGTCCCAGCAGTTCTCGGGCGTCATGATACCGCTGTTGAGGTTGAACGTACACTTCAGCCCGTACCTGTTGAATATCTCCACGAGTTTAGGATCGGACATCACTCCGTCATCGTAGCTGAACGTCACAGCCTTGTTTTTGCCGTTCCATTTTTCCATGACATTTTCCTTTCGGTTTGACCAAAACAGGCTGCCGCACAGAGCAGCAGCCTTGTTTCATTACTTGATAAGCAGGTTCTTTCCTGTCATTTCCTCAGGCTGAGGAACGCCCATGATAGCGAGCATCGTGGGAGCGAGGTCAGCGAGGACGCCGCCGTCGATGATAGTACCTGTTTCGTTTACTGCGATGAGCGGCACGAGGTTTGTGGTGTGAGCTGTGAACGGCGAACCGTCAGCCTCCATCATCTTGTCCGCGTTGCCGTGGTCAGCAGTGATAAGAGCAGAACCGCCCTTTGCGAGTATCTTCTCCACCATTCTGCCCACACACTCGTCAACAGCCTCAACAGCCTTTACAGCCGCGTCGAACACGCCTGTATGACCTACCATGTCGCAGTTAGCGTAGTTGAGGATAATAACGTCGTACTTGTCGGAGTCGATAGCGTCGCATACAGCGTCGCACACCTCATAAGCGCTCATCTCGGGCTTCATATCGAAGGTAGCAACGTCTGGGGACTTGATGAGGATACGGTCCTCGCCCTCGAACTGCCTCTCCTCGCCGCCGTTGAAGAAGAACGTAACGTGTGCGTACTTCTGTGTCTCGGCGATACGGAGCTGAGTGAGCCCGAGCTTTGAGATGTACTCGCCCATTGTCATGTTGAGCTGCTCAGGCGGGTATGCTACAGTTACGTTCGGCATCGTAGCATCGTACTGAGCCATGCATACGAAGTGCAGGGGGAAGAAGCCGTTCCTGCGCTCAAATCCCTTGAACTCGGGATCTACGAAAGCACGGGTGAGCTGTCTTGCGCGGTCGGGGCGGAAGTTGAAGAAGATAACGCTGTCGTCAGCCTGTATCTTAGCGCCGCCGTTGACAACGGTCGGGAGCATGAACTCATCAGTAACTTCGTTAGCGTAGGAATTCTTTATAGCCTGAACGGGATCGGTCTCGTTTATGCCCTCGCCGTAAGTGAGCGCAGCGTAAGCCTTCTCGACTCTGTCCCAGGCGTTGTCACGGTCCATAGCATAGAATCTTCCGGAGATAGTAGCTATCTTTCCGAGACCTATCTTATCGAGCTCAGCAACTGTCTGTTCCATGAACTCTGCAGCAGAGCTAGGGGGAACGTCACGGCCGTCGAGGAAAGCGTGGATATATACCTTGTCCAGACCGTTCCTCTTAGCCATCTCAACAAGACCAAACATATGCTCCATGTGGCTGTGAACGCCGCCCGGAGAGAGGAGTCCCATGAGATGGAGAGCGCTGCCCTTAGCCTTGCAGTTGTCCATAGCAGCCTGAAGGACCTTGTTATCGAAGAATGTGCCGTCCTTGATATCTTTGGAGATCTTAACGAGCATCTGGTAAACGATACGTCCGGCGCCGATGTTGGTGTGACCGACCTCGGAGTTGCCCATCTGACCGTCCGGCAGACCGACGTCAAGTCCGCTCGCACCGATGAAGTTGTGGGGATATTTCTCCCAGTACCTGTCAAGATTGGGGTGCTTAGCAGCCTTTATAGCGTTGCCGTAGGTATCGGGGTTGTAGCCGAAGCCGTCCATGATTATGAGTGCAACAGGTTTTTTTGCCATGTTTTTCACCTATTCCCTTATCAGCCGTTTACAGCAGCCTGAACGATAGTGTTGAAGTCAGGAGCCTTGAGAGAAGCGCCGCCGATGAGACCGCCGTCGATGTTGGGCTTAGCAAGGAGCTCAGCAGCGTTGCCGGCGTTCATGGAGCCGCCGTACTGGATAGTAACAGCGTCAGCAGTAGCCTGGTCGTAGAGCTTAGCGAGCTGTGCACGGATAAATCCGCATACCTCCTCCGCCTGATCCGGAGTAGCAGTAAGACCTGTACCGATAGCCCATACAGGCTCATAAGCGATAACTACATTCTTTACCTGCTCAGCAGTGAGCGACCAGAGATCGAGCTTGATCTGACGAGCGATGACTTCTTCAGTTATGTTGCACTCGCGCTCCCACTTGAGCTCGCCTACGCAAACGATAGGCTTGAGACCAGCATTGAGAGCAGCAATAGTTCTCTTGTTTACAGTCTCGTCGGTCTCACCGAAGTACTGTCTTCTCTCGCTGTGACCGATAACAACGTACTCAACGCCGAGCTCTGTG
>JAEEGL017220005.1_pt1 | contig 33151 bp, 29 predicted proteins | sample 9134231 | NCBI WGS metagenome assembly JAEEGL01 (sample SAMN16246548, study PRJNA631951) | gut metagenome | biome: gut microbiome; feature: rumen; material: fiber-attached | host: Bos | place: Iran: Karaj | collected 2018-10 | reverse complement strand
TTATGGAAAACATATGAAGTTGTTGCGTAGATCGGCACTGCGCGTGCATCGGATGCGGGATCGGCTTGTTCCTGGCCTACGTGGAGCTGGAGAGTTTCAAATTTATAGTTAGACATAGTATTATTCCTTTCAAATTCAAATAGTTATAGTTTTACACATGGTTCTGCTTGCAGAACATGAACAGCTGTTTGAACAGGAACAACACATTCGTCCACAACGGAAGTTACTGCGGACTAATGACTGGAAATAGAACTTACGGTCGTACATAACTTCCGTCCTCCTCTCTCAAGATTTTCGCATATGATAATCGGTTAAACCCACCTTGTCAATAGGAATATCGAAAATTTTTCTGTTTTGGGATGAAAACAGCCGGAACTTCAGTCGGAAAATATTTTTAAGCCCTTATTTTCCGGGCTTTTTGGCGCGCTTGCCGGTGACCGCGATACCGATCTCTACAGCTGCCGTTATGACAAGGACCACGCCCGCGAAAGTGGCGATCCTGCCGCCCAGGTCCATATTCGTCTTTTCGCGGAATACGCGGGTAAACTCTGCGGACAGATAATTGGAACCGGGGAAATTCTTGATGATAAGGTCCTGCAGCGCTGCAGCGTCATCCGGCGAATCCGAGACGGTGGTTACCAGCATGCTTACATCGCTTATAGCCTCGTTGGCAACAACATACTGAATGAGCTTGTCGTTAAAATCTCCCCAGGTCTTGTCGTCATATTTGTAGTAGAGCATTACCGTATTCTCATCCACCTCATCGGTACTCCACTCGCAGCCGTCGGCAGTGCAGCGGATAACGGCATATTCGTCATATGTCTGAGGCATCTGTGAAAGATCCAGCTTGAACATATAACCGAGTCCGGAAGGAGCGCTGTAATACTTGATCGCGTCTACCGGGACTGCGACATTGACCTCTGTGATCTCACCGGAATTGAATCCTTCAGTCAGGGCATCAAGCTCCGCGTCATCAAAGACATAGACAGCATCAACATTGTCCGTGGCGTCAACCGTGGGAATATCCTGATATGTAACGTAAGGCGCATCGCCTTTAGGAATGGAGAATCCCTTGCCGCGCATATAAGTCCTGTTAAGGTCACCGAGGCTCATATCGACTGTATAAACATAAATGGAAGTGACATCCGGGATCTCGTCATCACAGTAATCCCGGCGGTATCCTGTATACGCATAGCCGGCAATAAGGCCCAAAGCTGCCACACCTGCAATGATCATTACAATTAACTTGGTTTTCCCTGACATAACACTTACCCCGGTACTTTTATTGTGACATTATATCAGATATAAAAAGATTTAATTGATCCTGAATATACCGGGGGCTTTGTCACAAAACGGGTCTCAGGTTTGTTATATGAGGTAGAAGGGCCGAACGGGGATCCCGGAATTTATAGACGGGCGGCCCTGAAGGATACGACAAGGAGATAAACAAAATGGCATTGCCGTCAAAACAGATCTCATTCATAGAAGACTGTTATGAATTATATGAGCAAAAGATGTTCCGTGTCGCGCTGGCAGTTCTGCACGATGAGACACTTGCGGAAGACGCCGTGCAGGATGCGTTTCTGCAGCTTATTAAGCACAGGGTGTATTTCGCGAAGGCAGATTCGGACGACTGCAAACGCTACATAATAACAGTCATAAGGAACGCTTCGATCAACATATACAACAAGAGGAAAAATGAGGATAAGGTCGTAAGCTTTACCGAAAACCTTGAAGCAGTCTGTGAAAGCTCTGCCATTGCGCCTGACGAAACTTTAGAAGCGGAAAATGATTTCGAGCCGCTCATGAACACTCTTCCCGAGAAATATTACGACGTTGTTTACTGTCTTGCCGTTAAGGATTATTCGATCCGGGAGACCGCCCGGCGGCTGGGCATCACGGAGGCCAATGTCCGGAAACGGTACGAACGGGCCAAGAAGATGATGCGCCAGAGCATGGGAGAGACTTGAAAGACCGGATAGCCTGCCTATGAGGGAATCCGAAAAGGAGATTACTTATGGAACCTGAATTCAAAAACGACATTTTCGAAAACGATATCAGCATAGAGGAATTCGATCACATCACCGACGGTGTGGAGGATCATGTTTTCTCGGATGAATATCAGTCGGGGAAGGAAACAATCATGTACAACGCAAGACATAAAGCATTTATCAGCAAACTCGGAGTTAAGGCCGCAGCCGCGGCATCCGTGATCGCTATCGCCGCGCCTTTCGCGGTCAACGCGGCAACAGGCGGAGAACTCTTCAACAGGATATGGGGCAACGCAGGAAAGGATACCATTGAGAGCCACTCTGAGGTATTCGTTGAAGAAGGCAAGATCCGTGACGACGGAACGCCTGTAACTTATGAGGTAACCATGCCGGGGATAGAATACGTTGAGGCAGATCCGGAAGCCGCGGCAAGACTTATCGGTGATAAGATTACGACCGAACCCGTGGTATGCACGGTCGGCGACACAACGGTCACCGTCGAATCCGTTGTAAGAGACGGCATCGGCATAGTCGCTGCCTACACTATCGAGAGAGAGGGCGGCGTCAACTGCCTTAACTACAGCCAGCTCGACAACGAATCGAAGGGCGCATGGTTCAACGAAGACTCAAACATCCTCTTCGGCTTTGAGGAAGGAACCGGCAAGATCTGGGTCGATCTCGAGAACTCCACAGACGATAAGCTCTGCTGCTATGAATATATGTGTGACAACAGCGTATTGTTCGCTGCTTCAGGATGCACTCCAATCACCGATCACATAACGCTGATGACCTGGGAATATACAGTTAACAGATCCGAGATGTACGTCGAGATGCCGGAAAAGGGCGACTACGACCAGTTCGTCAGGGCACATAACGAGTATGAGATCCCCGTGGCCGGCAAGCTCGACACTAAGGTGTTCAGTTCCGGAACTTACGGAACTGCCGAGATCTCCCCTATCGCCATGGTCTGGGATTCCACAGGCGGCACCGAGATCAAGGGCGAGACACTCCGGTCCGAGACATCACTGAAGATCACTTACAAGGACGGAAGTGAATATCTCGTCTTTGATGAGAATACAAGCAGCGTGGGCTACGTCTGCGGAACCGACACAGGCTTCATCGTTCTGTTCAACCGCCTTGTCGATATTGACAATATCGCAGAGATCACGATCGACGGAGAAGTATTTACCGCAGGTTAAGCAGCCGTAAAAGCTTAAACGTATCAATGTGACTTTTTGAGTAAACTTCTTCACAGGATAAAAAGAGGGCTGTCCCGCGTATTGTGAGACAGCCCTTTTGTCATGCCGAGAATTCTTCCTCTTCAAAACCGGTACCCGTATAGGAATAAGGAGGTATCTTATCGGCCAGTACGGCGGGTTTTCCGCCTTCAAGAAAGTACTCTTTGGTCCTGTCCATGGCCAGGATGCTTTCCGGTGGTTTCATTGCCCTTGTACCGATAAACTCAGCTGATCTGAGGTCATTGCTTCCAAGGAAAATTATATGGTCGCAGTTGGATATTATCGTATAAGCCTGTTCGTGTGTATAAATTGACTCGAGTTGGGTAAAACTCTGGATGCTTAAGGTCAGCCACAGGTCCCGGCTCCTGACAACCGAGATTATCCTGTCAAAGTCGGGAATAGTGGCAGATGAGGCAAAATCATCCATGATGAGCCTTACAGGGATCCTGAGTCTGCCGTCGGGGTTGTTATCGGCATTCAGGATCAGGGTCTGGATCGCCTGCGAGAAGAAGATGTTTACCAGGGAATCCAGACTGTGGTCAACATCCGAGACGTTGAGAAAAAGGACTGTCTTTTGTTCTCCGAGCATCCCGATGTCAAGCTTTTCGGCATCTTCTTCCCGTCCTTTCATATCAGGATCAAAGATATATCTCAATTCCGAAATATCGAAAGGAAACAGAGCCGTGTTGATGAAACCGTAGATGCTTGAAAGCGTTTTGTCCGCTGACTTCAGACCGCATATCTCCGCGTATCTGACCGAGGCAAACGAGTCGGGATGGCTGTCAAGCCATGGAACAAATCCCAGTGAACCGTTTTCTTTCGTAAAGGCTCTGTAAAGCCTCGACACGTTATACATGGTGTGTTCTTTTTCAGGCAGCGCCTCGAGAGCGAATGAGATAAAGAATTCAAGGAAGATCCTCGCGGACATGATCCAGAAAGGTTCCCTCTCAAGTTTTCCGAGAGGAAGGAGTGACGCGGCCAGTTTGGTAATGTCTGTCTCGCAGTATTTTCCGGAACTGTATTTGCGGATATATTCAAGAGGATTATAAATGCAGCTTGTTTCCGGGTTTATAAAATCCAGCTTCAGCACTTTATAACCTTTCATTTCAAGTTCATCTTTAAACATGGAATATAATCTGCTCTTTGTATCGGCAACGACAAGGCTCGAGTCGTCAAGAGTCTTAAGCTGCGTGTATATGATCGAGCCCGTTTTTGATGACCCCGATGATCCGCAGATCAGATCATTATTATTGAGATGTGTCTTCCGCGTATCATTGCTTACGCTGATCCCTTTTCCGAGCACTCTGTATCCGTAGCGGGGACCTTCCGCCTTAAGGGTGTCCTTCTTTCTGTTCTTAAACATTCCGGCCATTATAATGTCTCCTTTCTTATCAGTGTCTCAAAACTCTTTTCGTCTATTACGGAGGAAGCCAGTCCGAATGCGACCGCCTCTTCGGCATTGAACCAGGCATCGGATTTGGTTATCTCGGCTATCTCACCGGGCTCATGTCCGGTGCGTTCCGCGATGATGCTTATAAGACGCTCGTTGGTCTTCTTCAGCATATCCAACTCCTCCTGGATGACCCCGGGCTTCACTCCGCCGAAATCCCTCGTGCTCCAGCTGCAGTCGTGGATCATGATCCTGGAGCTCGGAAGCATCAGCCTGTTTTCCTTTTCGCACGCGAGAAGCAGTATTGAACCCATCGATGCGGCAATTCCCGTAACAACGGCAGTAACCGGACTTTTCATAAGCCTTATCGTGTCGTATACGCTGAGGCCGTCCCAGACACTGCCTCCGGGGCTGTTCAAAAAAATAGTGACAGGTCTTGTATTATCGGTGCTCTCAAGATACAGGAGTTTCTTTATGAGATCATTGCAGGATTCGTCCGTTACCGAACCGACAAGGAATATCCTGCGTTCTCTTAAGAAGATATCGTCGATGGGCACGATCTCCGTGCCCCTTACGGATTCAAGAAGAATATTGGATGTCTGGTACATATTTTCAGTCTCCTTTCGTATTTGTGCCGTAACCGGGATCAAATGTCTGACAGATGTCATAAGCGGCCTGCGCGCCGGCCGTCCTGCATTTTTCCAGAAGCGCGTCTGACTGCTGTCTGTCCATTGAGATCAGATAACCGTTCATGATCTCCGCGAACAGATTGTTTGCTATCAGATAAGCTCTGCGGACAGATCCGGCGTGTTCGATCAAAGGCTGTATTCCGCATAACCACATAGCGCTGCCCTGTTTATATGCGGTATTGATCACGTCCCCCAGCGTAAAACGGACCTGTTCAAAACTCATGCCTGTATCCTTAAACAGATATTCGTATACCAGATATATCATGTGACAGTATTCTTTGACCAACTCGCTTCTTCTCAAGACCATATCCGGATCATCGAAAAGCTTAAGCCCGGCCTTTACGGGTATGTTCCCCAGATAGATCAGAAAAGCCTCATAATCTATATCCATTAACCGGGCTAAGGTAGTATTCTTTTTCCCTTTATTGCTTAACATTCCTGCAAGCATCAGGCAGTGACATGCGGAATTCGGAAAATCCGCTCTGAAAAATTCTTTGTCTTTATCCGGGACGCTGAACCGCTCTTTATTAAAAAACTCCCTGTCTTTATCCGGGATGTCGAACCACTCTTCATCAGACTCCATGCCGATAAGCACAAGAAGTTCCCTTACAGTACATTCGGATACCGCCTGTTTTTCAAGGTGTAAACCGTTTGCTAAATCCTCCGGCATAAAGGATTCAAATCTCTCGTTTTTCGCAATTTCCGAGAATCTGAGATCCAGGAATTTGTCCAGGATAATACCTATCAGTTCCTGATCGAAGATCTTTTTTCCTGATGCCAGGCTCTCGATCTTATCAAGTATCTCACTCATATATTTATCATCTCCTTCCGTTCTGCCACAGCAATTTGTCACGGCCTGATGATAACAGGGACCAAAATGCAGATTCGTAAAATCTACGAAAAGCAAAAAGACTTGTTGATATGATTGGCCGTAAGGATTAAGATGAAACCGGACGGAGGATAAAGCCTATGGATCAGCGAAGACTTGATATTGAATCATTATTGTACAGAACGGAAAAACTTGACGGGATATGTTCCGAACTCAAGCACCTTGTATCGGGCACATGCGAAGACTATACCGTCCTGCTTAAGACAAGGACAGGAAAATATTCATTAAGATCGGTCAGCCGCATGGTTGAAGACCTTATCAGCTGTCTGACTGAGTACCGTTCTTATACGGAAGCTGTCAGGAAAGGTCATAAGGCCGGAATGGTCAGAACGCGGCTCTCAAATGAGGACCGGAAATTTTATGAGGCATATTTCTATCTGATGCTCGGACTCGCGACACATGACAACTCCGGCTTTTATACGAGATACTGCAGGCCCGGGACCTGGGACGCCCTTCTCGACAGGATAAATGAACCGGTCGAATACGATTCGCCTGCCGCTCTGGATTCCGATCTGATCCTTTATGATATTGAATCTCCGGATCCGCTGCGTATCCCTTCGGGGCTTTTCGTTGATATGTGCGACGCTTACAGGACCATCACGGGAGAGGATCTCTCTTCCCTTTTATCTGATAAGGAGCGTAAAGCAGCATATAAACTTATGACTAAAGACGAACTCTTTTACGCTAAGAACCCGGCGAAAAGATTGGAGGATTACAACAGGGATCTTGCGGAGGAAGACCTGAACGGGGATAAGGAATTTATGTCAAGGCTCTATGATGATCTTGAGAAGATCCGCCGTGAGGATCCGGGTATTGATGAAGATCCTTTGTCAGATGATGATCTCGGAGAATACTACGGTTCCACAGAGGAGAACTGGACAGTTTTTTTCGCTGACACTGAACGGTTCTTAAACAGCTGTCTTACCGTAAAAAACGGCATCCTTGAAAGAGTAAAGAAAGGGTATTCATTCAGGAAAGAGATCAGTACAGCGGTAAAGCTTTACCTGTGGAAGAACAACATTTCGAAGATATCAGATGACGGTTTTTATACTGTTTATATATATCTCGAAAGAGCAAGAGACGCAGCCGCCAAAAAGCTGTCAGATGACCGGAAATAAAACGGAGAAAATGATATGGGCTCATTCAAAGACAGGGTCTTCAGTGAAATAAGAAATGATTACAGGATCAACCGCGAAAGATCCTTCCTGTACGGTTATATTCTCGAGAATGAATTACCTGAAGAGGACAAAAACTGCGGTGACACTGAGGCTATCGATACAAAAGTCAGAAAACTGGCACTGGAAAGACTTTACGATATCGGATATCCGATAAAAGAAAGGGAAAGCAAGAGGAAGGGCAAAAACACCGCGTTGAGCATCCTTGACGCGTATGTTACGGAGACCGGAATATCCCGGGACGATTCCGAACTGACATATTACCAGGAGCTTTATGAACAGCTGAATGACATGCGGAACACCACGGCGCTCATTCCCGTACGAGTGGATGTTAAAACAGGTATCGGCTTTTACATAATCGGAAAGGATAATTACAAACATTTTCCGGACAGATACACAAGAGCCGGTAAGACATGCGGTATAGGATTCCTGTCGAACTGGCTGGGGGGAGATCCCGGGTATGATAATATCTTATTGACCCTCGAGACCGATGATCTGAGAGATCCGCCCAATATCGACGAAGCAAACAGGACATTCAGCCAATACGTTCTTCTCGATGATTACAGATACCGTTCCTACAGGGATTTTAACGGCAGCTGGCCCAAGGGGAAAAAACTCCCCAAAAAGTTCAGGCCTTTTTTCGAGCAGCGTAAGGATCTTTACAGTCTTGATGAAGTGACGGACGAGGATATCCAGAATAAGAAGAAAACCGGAGAGATATAACTATGCAGCTATTTACGGTCGGTCATTCAACACATCCGGCAGAACACTTTACCGGAATAATAAAACAGAATAATGTCCAATACATTATCGATGTCAGGAGCACCCCCTACTCAAAGTATGCCCCGCAATACAACTCCGAGGAGCTTAAAGCCCGGCTGCTCAATGAAGGCATTCAGTATTTCCATATGGGAAAACAGTTCGGCGCCAGACAGGAAAAGAGAAAATACTATCCCGACGGATATCTGGACTTTGAGCTTTTCCGCGAATCGGATGATTTTAAAAAGGGATTGCTCAGCATCAAAGAGGGACTGAAAAAATACAACATCGCCCTTATGTGCACGGAGAAAAACCCGATAGACTGCCACCGCGCGATAATGGTCGGAAGAGGCTTTGAGCTTGACGGAACAGATGTAAAGCACATCTTGCCTGACGGCAGTTTGATGACACAGAAGGAACTGAACAACGCGCTGATGGATATGTATTTCCCTGACAGAAACCAGCTGTCGATATTTGATACCGCAGGCGGAAATGACGAGGAATACTATCTTAAGGAAGCATACAGATTAAGGAATAAAGCTATAGGCTACAGATTCGGTACAGACAAAGAAGGAGGTATGACCGAATGATACTTTATACAATGGGATTTACACAGAAAAGCGCCCGGGATTTTTTCGAGCCTATCAAGGACAACAGGATCGGACTTCTGATAGACGTGAGACTAAACAACCAGTCCCAGCTCGCAGGATTTACCAAAGGAAAGGACCTCGAGTACTTCCTCTGGAAGATCGCCGGCTGCCGTTACGCGCATGAACTTTTATTTGCGCCGACCAAGGAGCTGCTCGATGATTACAAGAAGAAAAAGATAGACTGGAATGCCTATACCGTGATCTTCAATGATCTGATAGAAAAACGCGATATGACAGGGCATTTCGAAAAGAAATATCTGCAGGAGGAAAACGCGTTGCTGCTCTGTTCGGAGCCTCTCCCCGACATGTGCCACAGAAGGCTCGTGGCGGAAGCAATGCAAAAGAAATTCGGTATTGAAATAAAGCATTTATAAGGAGGCAAGATATGCGTGTATTAGTACTTACAAGATCAGACAAGCACAGAGCTGAAGACGGCGGTTACTGCGTCGCAGGCATCGATCTGGAGACATCAGCGTGGGTCCGCCTTATAGGCCCCCATTACAAGTTCAAGATAGCTGACGCTGAAGCCATTTATGATAACGGGGAAATGTGCGAGCCCTTTGACGTGATCGATGTTGATGCTGATAAGGTCGACGAGGACATGATCAGACGCTGCAACGAAGAAGGCTGGGGAGAAGACTGCCATGAACAATACAGCGAAAGCATGCTGCTTGTCCAGCCCGAGAATTATATGGTGCACGGAAAGTTCCGTTTCGTTGAGAGAAAGACCATAGATGATCTTTTGGCAATGAATGTCGTTGACAACGGCGAGTTCATCTTCTCAAACGGCAACCGCAGGCTTGATATTCAGGAAGCCGAGCAGAACAACCAGTCGCTAATCCTGGTCAAAGCGGATAATCTTGAACTGTATCCGATGCCTAAATCAGGTGGTACCGGCGAAGAATATCAGGCACATTACCGCGCAAGATTTACTTACAACGGCACAGTCTATGAGGATATTTCCGTAACAGACCCGGATTATGAGGCGGAACTGACGGATTTCAGCGGACTTTATTTCGGTGAGACATATCTTGTATTAAGCGTGGGCGGTGAATTCCACGACTACCATTACAAGCTCATCGCCAAGATCTTCGAGGTCGTATATACGATCGATAACAACAGGCTTAACATCTTCCACGCTTTCAGAGACTGCAGGTATCTGGAAAGATATGACAACATTAAGCACGCGTTATATGACGATCTGGTCGGTCAAGGCATGGAACAGTGCGCTTTATGCCAAAGCAGATACGACCGTGAGGAAGACGGGGAATAACGTTTATCAGCCGTCGCCTATATCGAAAATGCTGAGCTGCCGGTACTTTTCCGGCAGCTCGTTCATATAGGCAAAGCACTCATCCGGAGTGCAGAGTATGCCGTTCTCCCTGCATGTATTCATAAACCTTCGCATAAGCGGTCCGTTATTAGGGCTCGTAAGCTCATACGCATAGCCGTATGTATCAATGTACTTCTGCTTTAATCCCGGAAAATGCTTATCCAGTGCGGCATAGAAATACTCCCTGTCACCTTCCCTTAAGGTGAGTCCCATGCCGAAGCATATGATGCCTTTGACACCTGTCCGCACACACTCATCGAGGATCTTCCCGACGTTTTCCTCAGTATCGTTAATGAACGGAAGTATCGGGCTGAGCCATACGACTGTCGGGATCCCTCTCTTTTGCATCTCCCCGAGGACCTCTATTCTCCGCTTTGTATTGCAGACATTGGGCTCAATGATGCGGCACAGATCATCATCGTAGGTGGTAAGCGTTATCTGGACCACGCACTTGGCTTTTTTATTGATCTCCTCCAGAAGGTCGATGTCCCTCAGGATCCTGTCGGATTTGGTCTGGACTGCCGCACCGAACCCGTATTGCAGTATGATCTCAAGGCATCTTCTTGTCAGTTTTAATTCCTCTTCGCAGTGCATATAAGGATCTGACATGGAGCCTGTCCCGATCATGCATTTATTCCTTTTGGAACGGAGCGCTGCCTCTAAAAGTTCCGGCGCGTTCTTTTTGACCTCGATGTCTTCAAAGGCATGCGTAAACTGATAGCATTTGCTCCTGCTGTCGCAATAGATGCAGCCGTGTGAGCAGCCCCTGTAGATGTTCATCCCGTGATGGCCGCCGCTGTTGGATAGGATGCCTTTCGCTTCAACAAAATGCATATGCGGTTTCCTTTTTATCAGTCAGTAAGCTTATACTGCATGAAGTTCTCATTCTTAACGAATCCGAAATCCTTATAGAGCAGAACGCCCATATCCGAAGCAGTGATCTGTACTGTTCCGCATCCGTATTTCCGTGCTTCATCCACGACAAGAGACAACAGTTTTTTCGCTATTCCCTGCCGCCTGTAATCCTTGTCCGTATACATGCTCGACAGCAGTCCGATCCTTCCGCTCGGGCAGCTGAAATACGGCGGCTTTTCCACAAAAGACATACCGCTCGTACCGACGATCTTACCGCCGTCAACTGCGAGATAGGATACAAATGTGCCGTCAGATAAATGCCGGTCGTAATAATCTATAAGGGCAGGCTTAAGATCGAGATCCTCTGTTGCCCCCTCTTCGCGCAGCTGGTTTATTCTGAGTCTGATGAATTCATCGAGGTCGTTCTTTTCGAGTTTTCTGTATTCGATCATGTCTTTATCCTTCTGTTCTGATATTTAATGGGTCCTCTCATTTGAAGCGACTTCATAAGCTGTGTATTCGTGATCGAATTCATATCCGAGCTTCTCCGCAAGACGCACGGAGCCCAGATTATGCGCATCCCAGCTGGGATATAAGCCTTCCTCAAGACATCTCAGGATCAACGCCGAGCAGGAGATCAGCGCGAGATTCTTTCTGCGCTCGGATTCAATCGTGTCGACCTCGATCTCAATGCCTTCCCTGTAACGGGTATAGGAAGAAGCGCCGGATACAAACTTTCCGTCCTTAAGGATCACCACTCCCCTTCCGTCTTCCAGATATTTATCTTTACTTGCGAAAGCGGACACAAAATCAGCAGTCACTGGGTTTTCGAGACACAGATCATAGATCTTATCATCGATATTCCTGATCTCATATCCTTCAGGAAGCAGTTCAAGATTTTTCTTCAGCGCTTCTTTATCAAACTGTGTATCTTTTCTGATCGCGTATCTCGTCACTTTTTTGGCACCGGGATATATGCTCTCGATCAGATCCGCCCAAACATTATTCTGAGGCACCATGATCACAAATCCCGCAGGCTTGTTCCTTACAAGTTCCGCGTCAGGCCTGCCTCCGAAAAAGCCGAAAACTCCAACAAACGCAAATGCCGACACGGGGTTCTCCGGATCGGTTACAAAAACCTTTCCCATAACCTTCTGAAGGCATGACCAGATCAGCGACTCCTGCCAGCCTTCAAATAAACTCTCAACCTTCGATGTATCTTCAAGTTCGTAAACCATAGAGTGATCCCCCCGGAAATAATTATATTTCAATTAAAGCATTTGCGGGGGCATAAAAATTTGTGCGGATTCCGGATACCTTTATTGATACAAATAGGGATTCCAATTCCTTTTTTGTATAGTTTTTCCTTATGACGATATAAACACGCGAATAAAAAATCAAATGTATGCACCGCTACCATAAAGGAAGAACCGCAAATGCATAGTCATCATTGGGATAACCCGCAGATGATGTTAATTTTGTTCATGGAAACAGGCTCAATCACTTAGCCTTGTTCATGACTCCGACAAAAACCGGCAAGTCAGTTCTGTCGTCCATTATTGCATATACGAACGGTCTGTCCAGACGAACAGTTTTATACTCTTCATGAGAAAAAGCTGCTCCAGGCACTACTAAGCCTATCGTAGCCGCAGCAGCTTTTGTTCCCTTTCGATCAACCTCTATGCGGGCCTTATGGCGAATCGAATCCAGCCTTGACCTTTCGGTCAACATGGGAGAAAAATCCGCTTCCGGAGAGAATATGGTGCTAATACCCATTTCAATGCACAGATCCTTTAGTTCTTTGGTATATTCGTATTGGAACTCCGGAATCCTGACATTGACATTGTTGTGCTGTAGATCTTTATAAAGATTAGTGAAGTCTGTGCAACCCAATACTCTTTCAATATAAAGCTGTCCTCTCCGCTTGGGGAGTAATGCCATAAAAGAATACTCGAAATCCTTGTAGGGTCTTACAAATCCTGTATAGTTATCATCTTCAATGTAATAATTCTCCGTGCTGCACAACATCTGAACAGAACTCTCAGTCCTATTAGAATTGTGGAACACATCCGGATAAATATCGCACTCCTCGTCATAAGGCTCTTGCCATTGTGCCTCAAAAGCAACAGCATTAAGAAGACAGGCCATCAGATCCTTAATAGAATCATCCGCAATATTCCTGATCATGCCTCTTGTATATTTCTTAACGTATTGATTTATATCATCAACGATATCATTGGAACTGAACAGTTCTCCTCTGAAGTTAGATAGTTCTTTTGTGTATGCAGGATTAACGGATTCCTTCAAACGCTCATTTATACAAACAGCATTAGAAGAGATAAAAGATCCGTCTGAAGACAGGATACTCTGAAGATCACAGAGCATAAAAATAATTTCATCAAGAGAAATGTCATGTCCGAGAATCTCTTTAATCTCATCTCTTGTAGTTCCGAATGTGCTTTTGGCTGCGATTCCAAGAAGCATGAGTATCGAGAAAGGAGACATTACCACATTCTCACCATCAGCCTCTGAAAACATATCATGAAGAAACCTGCCCGTTAATTGATTATATCTAGAACTGTAATCTTTAATATCCATATCTGTCTCCTTGCTTTTCTTTAAGTTGGGCCTCTTTCACTTTCACATCCTGACTCTGTCAAACACTTCCTGTATATCCTGCTTCGCCCCTTCAAACTCAGGCCATGCATCAATATTATCGTTGCACTTTCTCGGAATAATGTGAATATGTAAATGAGGCACTGACTGTCCCGCGCTTTCATCGCTGGCATTCAGCAGATTAACCCCGTCATATCCGCAGTTTTCAGTCAGATGCTCAGACACTTTTTTAACTGTTTTCATAACCGCGGACAATGTTTCCTCATCACAATCCAGAATATTTTCGAAATGCTTTTTGGGAATGACCAGAATGTGACCGTCAACATCTTTGGCTATATCCATAAACGCAAGCGTAAGATCATCTTCATATACTTTCATTCCGGGTATTTCACCGGAAGCGATCTTACAAAAGATACAATCGTCCATATAAGTTTCCTTTCAATCGGTTGGATTTATTCATCTATCCGTGACATCAATACTGCCGTCCCGGTATCCTTATTTCAAGAAAAGCCATCTTCTATTTCTCCTTTAGCAAACAGATTGTCTTTACCCATTCCACAAACATAGGGATTACTGTCGTACATGTGACAAAACTCAAGGAATTGCTTTCTTTGTACAGGATCATTCACGATTTTAACCAGTATCTCATTGGGAACCGTCCTTGCAAAAGCGCCGGGACCCGCAAGTTCTATATTCCTCACGCCATTCTTTTCGAGTATTCCTCTCAGTTCGTCAGGCATAAAATGATACGAAATACTCCAGGGTGCTTCCCCTCTGTCATAGGCTTTCTTACTTTCCTCAACATCGCCGAATAGACCCGTTTCATAGGTCTTCATGATCGTATCTTTTGAAAAAGAGAACTCCTCGATCATCTGCTCGCGACTGCTTAAGCACCACTGCACCCATTCGTCTTTGCTGTCTTTATCGAGAATAAACTGGTTTTTCTGAATGGGGTTTGCAAGATACGGCAGAGCACCTAACCTGCTGGATACGCTGATCATAATACGCTTTCGGGCAAGCCTAACAAGTTCACTGATCGTTTTTTCCTGATTGGGATATGTGTATGAGATCGGCGAATCAAAAGACATAACAAGATCGAAAGATTTATCCGCATATGCAGACAGATCTTCCAATGCCCCCTGAACGAATGTGATCCTGTCAAGAACGCCTTCCTTTCCAGCAAGTTCTTTAGCCTTGTCGATCATGGGACGGGAAATATCGAAATGCGTTACTTTCAGACCGTGTTTAGCAAGAAGAATGGAGAAACGGCCGCAGCCCGCACCGCCGTCAAAAACAGTTTCTATTCCATCCAGGTTAGATAACAGTTCCTTTTCTATGTGTGCTTTTTGCACGATGTCATCTATGAATGTGTTCTCGCGTTCCGCTTCAAGTTCACCCTTATCAGGCTGATTCCACATTCTTTCGGATATTTTGGTGCTGTATTCCATATGATTTTAACCCGGTAACAATTTATCCATGAGTACTACCGTCTCAACATGCCCCGCATTCGGGAAAAGATCGGCAGGCGTAACTTCCTCTATCCTGTAAGTCCGCGCAAGCATTTTAAGGTCCCTTGCAAGCGTTGCCGGATCACATGAGACATAGCAGATCGAAGGCGCACCCAGTTCTTCAAGCTTCTTTATCACTCCGATATCAAGACCTTTCCGAGGCGGATCGACGATAATGCAGTCGGGCGGAAGGATCTTTTTCGCTTTTATGAGCGAATTGAAATCCGTCTTAAGCACGTCTTTGCATATGAATTCACACTCTGAGGACTCATTCTCATCAAGCGATAAGGACCTGTTTATCTTGGCTGACTGGACCGCTTCGGGAACAACTTCGATACCGAAAAGCTTCTGACCTTTATTCTTAACTGCCAGTCCGAGAGTACCGCACCCGCAGTAAAGATCGTAGATGACGCGAGCGCTGCCGCAGGCCTCAGAAGCTTTATTCGCGAGCTTTTCGGCCTGAGAGGTATTGACCTGGAAGAAAGATCCGGCCTTGATCCTGAACCTTCTTCCGCAGAAGAGTTCGTCGTAACAGTCAACGCCTTCGATTATGGTCCTGACACCGGTGCGGGTCCTTTTCGAGGTCTTATTCGGACTTATCCTGAAAAGAAGGCCGTTGAGCTTAAATCCTTCACTCCCGCACACACCGCGGATCACGTTGATAAGCCCGGTCGAGGCAAAATAGTTTTTTGCATCCCTGATAACGAGCTCGTGCGTCTGATCGCATGAGCTCACAAATTCAGCAAGTATCTCCTTTGTCCTCAGTGAACCTCTTAACACGAGCCCTTCGAAAAGCCTTGTCGGCGCGCGCCCGAAAACACCTTCGGCAACATCCTTTATCTTCCCGAAGATCTCATATTCGATGAGGCTGCCGTCGTAATCGCCAAGCTCATCGGACTTTGCGCACAGAAGACCGATCCTGCCGTTCCTTACCGCATACTGCATATGATTGCGGTATCTGAACGGCTCATCCGCAGACATTATGGGCTTCATGACACTATCCAGAAATTCCGGATCAAACCCTCCTATCCTTTCAAGGCAGTCCCTCACACGCCCCTGCTTAAACTTCAGCTGGGCCTCATAGGAAAGACACGCGAAAGGCAGTCCGCCGCTGACCTCATCCGAAGACCTGAACGGCGATATCCTGTCGGGAGATTCCTCCAGGACTTGGGCCACATCGCAGACAGCATATTTCGAGGTCTCGGAAGAGATCAGGCAAAGGCATCTCTCGCCCGGGAACACGCCCGGCACGAAGCAGGTCTTGCCGGAAGGGAGGCTTCCTATTCCCTGTCCTTCACTTCCCAATGCCGTAATCGTGACCTCAACAGGATCCAATGGTCCGCCCCTCCCTCGTTTGCCTCATATTAGTAACTTAATTATAGACGAAGTCGTGGTAAAATTAGGAGACTTGAATTTGAAGGAGACGATAAATTTGCCTGAGAGCAGTAACAGGAAACAAAGATCAACAAGACCCGTAGCGCCCGAGAACAGCGCTCTGGCTGACGAACTCAGAAGCCAGCTCAAAGGAAAACCGACAAAGTGCGGATTCAACCGCAGTCTGACCCACGAGATCGGAAGTTTCTTAGGCGATATAATCAAGATAGCTGTTGTTGCCATCTTATGTCTCGTCTTTACCTTCGGCGGATTCGGCGCGGGAATGCTCCTGGGCTATGCGTCAACGACCAAGCCCCTTTCTATCGGCGATCTCACTTCGGCAGAAGAATCCCAGACATCATTCGTCTACGACATCGAAGGCAATGTTATCGCCAAGCTGACAGGCTCCGACAATGTCGACAGGATATACGTATCTTACAGCGAGATCAAAAACACTTACCTTGATGAAGCCATCATCTCAATAGAGGATGAGCGTTTCCGCGAGCATTCCGGAATAGACATCAAGCGTATCGGAAGCGCGCTCCTTTCCGCCATCGCAAACGGCGGTTCCGCAACTCATGGCGGTTCAACGATCACACAGCAGACAGTAAAACTCATAACCGGTCAGGACGAGCACTCCACCTCGCGTAAGGTTCAGGAATGGTTCTCCGCCATGACCCTGGAGCAGAGCCTTTCGAAGGACGAGATACTCGAACTCTATATCAATCTCGCTCCTATGGGCAATAACTATGTCGGCGTTCAGGCTGCGGCTATGAACTATTTCGGTAAAAACGCATCAGAGCTCACGCTTCCCGAATGCGCACTTATCGCCGGCCTTCCCAAGAGCCCTTCTTATTACAATCCTTTGAGGGAATCAGGCAGGAGAAATGCGCAGAGAAGAATGAGGACTATCCTCGGCAAGATGTTTGAGCTCGGTTACATAACCGAGGAGGAGTATGAGGAAGCCCTCAACACCGAGCTGGAATTCAAGCAGAGAAGCACGGACCGCACCTCAAAGGTCAATTCCTACTTTGTTGAATACGCGATCTCCGAAGTAATCGGCGATATTGCAGAAGCCAGAGGCATCAAGAGGGATCTTGCCGCTTCACTGGTCTATAACAGGGGATATCACATCTATACGACACTCGAACCGAGGACGCAGGAGATCCTGGACGATGCATTCAAGGATAAGGACCTTTTCCAGGAGGACCCCGACAGGATAGCCGATTACCCGGAAAAGCCAAACGGCTCAATGGTAGTAATCAACAACAGTACGGGCGCGATCGCCGCGATGCAGGGAGGTTTCGGCGAAAAGAACATGAACCTGTCCCTCAACCGCGCCGTATCCACGCACCGTAACCCCGGATCCTCGATAAAGCCTCTGCTTGACTACGGTCCGGCCTTCGAGCTCGGACTGATCGCTCCGGCAACAGTTGTCTGGGACGAGGCAAAGCATCTGGATCCCCAGCACCCCGACGTTGACTGGCCTGTAAACTACGGCCGTACATACAGCGGCGCGGTAACGATCAGAGTAGCACTTACCTATTCACTCAACACGATCGCGGCAGAACTCTGGACCGAGGTCGGCGGAGACACCGCTCTCTGGTATCTCAAGCAGGTAGGCATCGACAGGACTGCCGAAGGCGCATTTCCTTCACAGGCTGTAGGCGGATTCACCAAGGGTATGACAACGCTTGAGATGGCAGCCGCATATCACACTTTCGCGACAGGCGGCACATATGTCGAGCCTTACGCCTATACCCAGGTGCTCGATTCCGAAGGCAACGTTATCGTCCAGCCCAACCCGATCAGCTACCGCGTTTACTCCGAAGAGACATGCTTCTTCATCGCGGATATCCTTAAGGCAGTTGTAAACAACAACACGCCTTCCGATTACGGCAACGGCCAGATCGAGAACGACGAGGGCGAGATCATCGATACCTGTGGAAAGACCGGTACTACTTCAGACAATATCGACAAGTGGTTCTGCGGATTCACGCCATACTATACCGCTGCCGTCTGGTACGGTTACGATAACCGCTTAAGGCAGACGGAGATACCGCAATGTGACTGGGACAGCGCCATCAAGATCTGGGTATGGTGCATGCATCACATCCATTCGGATCTTCCGGGTGCTTCTTTCGAGAAGCCTGACTCGATAATCCAGACTTCGGTATGCTCATCAGGCTATTATCCGACGGATTCATGCCGTGCCGCTGAAGGAAACAAGGTCTATACGGACTATTTCATCTCAGGAAGCTACCTTTGCCCGACAGATGACAGACCGTGCACCGTTCACGTCTCGCCTACTCCGACGCCTTCACCGACACCCAAGCCGAATAACAACAATCCCGGCGGCGGTGGCGGCGGTCAGGACCCGAACCAGAACAACGGAGAATGGGGACATTAACGGATAAATACCGTTAAAAATGCCTTTTTCGCCTCAGGAATAACTCTTTTCTTGCAATTTATCAGACAAGAGTTTATTCTTATTTGGCTTGATTATTAATATTATTAAGGAGAACTGCTTTGAGCAAATACAGCGGATCACGCACCCCGGTCAACTTTGCGAAAAGGATCGTAGTCAAAGTCGGCACTTCGACACTCACATATGACAACGGCAAAATGAACCTCGGCAACATAGACAGGCTATGCCGTTCTATCTCCGATCTTATGAACCGCGGAAAAGAAGTGCTTCTCGTAAGCTCCGGCGCTATCGGCGTGGGAATCGGCTATCTTGACCTCAAGGAGCGCCCTTCCACAACCCGTGAGAAACAGGCGATCGCTTCCGTCGGCCAGTGCGAGCTCATGAACGCTTATGCAAGAAGCTTTTCCGAATATTCATACCGCTGCGGCCAGATCCTTCTTACCAAGGACGGCATCACCGATAAACTCACAAGAGCTAACGTAACCAATACCATCGAGACTCTTCTCGAGATGAGGATAATCCCCGTCATCAACGAGAACGACTCAGTATCGACAACGGAGATCATGCACAACGGCACTTTCGGTGACAACGACACGCTGTCTGCCGACGTTGCGGTCCTTGCCAATGCCGATCTGCTCGTAATCCTCTCTGATGTTGACGGTCTTTACGATTCCAACCCCCGCGAAAATCCTGCCGCAGAGCGTATCTCCTATGTCGACAAGGTCACACCCGAGATGCTCGACTTCACCGCAGGCAAAGGCTCCTGGCTCGGCACAGGCGGCATGGCCACCAAGATCACCGCCATGAGCAAGGTCACCGAGAACGGCATTATGGGTGTCATCGCTGACGGCGCAGGCATCCAGGTGCTTGAGAAAATAGTTGACCAGGACGACGTCGGCACGTTCTTCGCGGCACAGTAAATGCCCTGTAAATACGGCGTTTAACACTGTTAAAATCACATTTTTTCTGTTTTTCGATTGCGGTCCGCTTCATCTGAAGTGCATGTCTATCAGTCTGTCTATCGTTCTTAGGGGTAAATGAGACTGGTCTCAATTTTCGAAAAAGATAAATTAAACTCTTCAGGACAGAAAAAATATCAGGCTATGCAATTTCCAGCCTCTATTAGCGGCCAAAATTGCACAAAAAGGGCTTTTTATGCAATTTCATAGCTTATTTAGAGGACATAATTGCATAAACGCAAAAAACGCATAATTAAGTGACACCCTCCACCCCAAAATCAAGCAGACCGCACCCCTAAGGATGCGGCCCGCGACTGATAAGGATGTATTTAACGCTTACGCGCTTGCTTTTACAGTGTTCCAGAGCTCTGTGTATCTTTCCTCCAGAGCGTCAGATGTGTAATAGAATTCCAGAGAAGCGAAAACCTCTTCATCGGGATAGTAGTAGATGTTGCCTGAGACTTCGGGATCAAGCATATCCTTTGCTGCGGTGTTAGGTGTGGAATAACCTACATAATCGCAGTTCTCATATGCGATCTCGGGATCGTACATAAAGTTGATGAAATCCATTGCGCCGTCATAGTTCTTGCAGTTTGTGGGAACGCACATCATGTCGACAGACCAGTTGGAGCCTGCGGGAAGAACAAAGCGGAGATCTATGTCATCGTTGCCGAGTTCCTCGATCCTCTCGAGCATGATGATGTGATCGCCGGACCAGGACATGCATGCTGCGAGCTCGCCTGCGGCAACCTTGTCCTTGAGGTTGTCTACACCATAAGCAGGGTGAAGAGCGCTCTTCTGCGCAACGAGAAGGTCAAGAGCCTTGTTGAGCTCGTCATCGTTCATGGAGTTTATGGAATAACCATAGTAATTAAGAGCGGTACCGATGGACTCACGCATAGAATCCAGCATGCCTACACTGTAACCGGCATTTGTATTGAAGAGGATATCCCAGATGACAGCGGGATCTGTTGTGCCTTCAGGAAGTGTGATCTTGTTTGCGTCATAGACAAGACCTACTGTGCAGTACATATAAGGTACTGCGTAATCAAGAACCTGGCTTGAGATCTCGGCATTATCGGTATAAGTAACCTCGTTGAACATGGGATCCATATACTTCGTGACATTGGGAAGCTTTGACCACTCAAGGGGCTGGATCCAGTCCTCTTCGATGAGACGGCAAACCATGTAATCCGAAGGGATGATAACGTCATAACCGTTCTCGAGATTAGGATACATTGTCTCGTTCGTCTCGAATGTTCTGTAAACAACATCATACTGGGGATACTTGGCCTCAAATTTGGCAATAGTGTCTTCAGCGATGTACTCGCCCCAGTTGTAGATAACGAGCTGCTGCTTCTTTGCGCATCCCGCGGGCAGGAGCATTACACCGGCCATTACGGCAGATGTTGCCGAAGCGATCACTTTCCTTACGTTCTTGTTCATTTCTTTACTCTCCTTTTATGCTCATTTGCTTGTTTATATATCTGTTCCGGGCGCGAAAACCCCTCACCCGGCCGGTCTATTTATTTACCCTTTTTCGCAGGCTTTGCCTTCTTGAAAGATGACAGGTTCGACAGGACCATGAGGATCAGGACCGCGCCGAACATCAGTGTAGTCAGGGCGTTCATCTTCGGATTGACGCCGAGCTTTGCCATGGAGTAGATCATCATGGGCAGAGTCTGGATGGAACTGTCGACATTGAAGTTACTGATGAGATAGTCATCGATCGAGAGCGTGAATGTGAGGAGCGCAGACGAAAGGATGCCGGGCATGATCTCGGGAATGATGACCAGTCTCAGAGTCTGGAAACGTGTCGCGCCAAGATCCATTGCCGCCTCAGTAAGGCTCTTGTCGAGCTGCTTGATCTTGGGGCTTATCGACAGGATCGCGAAAGGAACGCAGAGCGCGATGTGTGACATGATCAGCGTGAACTCACTCTTCTGAACGCCCAGGAACGAGAACAGGAGCATGAACGAGATACCGGTTACGAGATCGGGCATTACGTTCGGAACGTATGTCATCGTCATGGCGAGGTTCTGAAGCTTCTTATTAAGATATGCAAGACCAAGTGAGCTGACAACACCGAAAGCCGTCGAAGCGACTGCGGCTATCGAAGCGACCTTGAGTGTCTCAAGAAGTGACTCGAGGATGCCGCTTCCATCAGAACCCTTGAACAGGCTCTTGTAGTTATTTAACGTGAAACCGCCCCAGATAAAGGACTTCGGCAGTTTGTTGAACGAATATACGATCAGTACAACTATCGGAAGATAGATGAATATCAGCAGCAATGCGAGGTAGATATCGGGAACAAGTCTTTTTGCGATCTTCATAATGCCATACCTCCTCCGGCTTCCTTATCCTGGCCTCTTAAGATTCCCATAGTGATGAGAACAAAGATGAGCAGGAGCAGCGACAGCACGTTGCCCGCCTGGTTGTATGTCGTACTCTCGTTTAGGATGAAGTTCTGGACGGTCGTGCCGATCGTTGTTTTCGAGCCCTCATTAAGGATATCGGGGATCATGTAGAACGTGAGCGAAGGCATGAAGACCATCTGGATACCGGAGATAACACCCGGCAGTGACAGCGGGAAAGTAACCTTGAGGAACGTCTGAACTTTTGTCGCGCCGAGGTCGAGAGCTGCTTCGGACAGGCTGTCGTCGAGCTTTACAAGTACGGAATAGAGCGGCAGGATCATGAACGGCAGGAAGTCGTTTGTCATGACGAGCTTGGTTATTATGTCTGCCAATACTTCATTCTTCAGGAACAGGATCGGAGCATCGATCGCGCCCCACTGCTGGAGGATCGTATTGAGAACTCCGGTCTCGCTGAAGAACGCGCGCCACGCATATGTCCTGAGCATCGTATTCATCCACATCGGCAACACGAAGAGCATCAGAAGTCTTGAGCCGCTCTGTCTCTTGATCTTTGATCTTCTGGCAAGGATATAGCTTGCAGGATAACCGAGCAGAAGGCATCCGATCGTCGTCCACAATGCGTAATCAAGGCTTCTCAGGAAGATCGAGAAGTATTCCTGCAGGACAACGTCCGTGCCGTAGAATCTTGTGGTTACGGTCTTGTTCTGGAAGAGGACCGCAAAGCCTGCTGTCGTGAACTCATATCCGCCACCGGCAGCCTTCTTGAAGAAAGCGCGGAAGAGGATAAGGATAAGCGGCAGGATCGTAAAGATAACGATCCACGCAAGATAAGGATATGCAAAGATCTTGTAGTTCATCTTGAGGTTCAGCGCGCCGTAAAGGCAGGCGGCAGCACCGATAAAGAGCACGATCACCATGAGGTTGCCTGCAAAAGACTGTGCGACATAGAGCCTTTGGGGCGTGAGATTGTTGTCGGTGATCATCTGCTCGGAAACCATCTTGGACAGTGTTATGACATGTGCCGCAGCGCGTCCAACGAAGAGCGCGAAAACGCTGAAATAGCCGATCTTTCTCTTCTTGCTGGAATTGTAGTAGAAGGGATAAGAGAGTGAGAGTGTAAGCGCTGCGACCGCAAGAACGATCGTAATGACGAAAGCCCACGCAGCAAAGCTCTGGAAATTCAGATTGACCGATCCGCTCCTGATCCTGGTAAAGACCCTCGGATTAAGAAGGAGCGTGAAAAGCGAATAAGTGCGGAAAGGCACATACTGGATAAACAGCTCAAACATCGGAATAAAGATGCTTGCGAATGAGTAAACTGCCGCGAAGATCATGACGAACGCATGAACCGGCATTACCTTTAATCTGGCCTTGAGTTCAGTCATTGATCTGCTGTCTCAACCTCCGAATCCTCTGCATCTTCGTCTTTCTTGATATCGCCTTCCTCGACGACGTTCTCGCCGATGCTGTTTGCCTTGATCTCCTTGGCTTCACTGTTCTCTTCCGCTGCGGGATGCTTAATGCCGAAGCTTCCGAATTCCGGAGAGAGCTCCGATCTTCTCATGATCTGGATGTCATCGGGATCTACATAAAGACCTACACGGCTTCCTACCTTTGACGGGTCAACGTTCTGGACAAGCCACTCGATACCGTCATCGGATCTTACGATCATCTCGTAGTGAACGCCCTTAAATACAAGGGATTCGACAGTTCCGTTGATCCTGCCTTCAGCCTCCTCGTCAACATAAAAGTCCTCAGGTCTGATGACAACGTCAACAAGGTTGGCAATGCCTTCCGTGAATTCAGGGAACATCGGGTCAACACATTCGAATGTGATGCCGCTCGAGAGAACGACTTCCCTGTCCTTCTTCATGGTGCCGGCAACGATATTCGATTCGCCGATAAAGTCCGCAACATAAGCGTTCTTGGGTTCGTTATAGATATCGATTGGAGTGCCGATCTGCTGGATGACGCCGTCCTTCATGACAATGATCGTATCTGACATTGTCAGGGCCTCTTCCTGGTCGTGCGTTACATAAACGAAAGTGATGCCTAATTCCTTCTGCATCTCCTTGAGCTCGATCTGCATCTCTTTTCGCATCTTGAGATCCAAAGCGCCCAGAGGCTCGTCGAGAAGAAGGATCCTCGGACGGTTAACGATGGCTCTCGCGATGGCAACTCTCTGCATCTGGCCACCTGAGAGCTGGTCGATATATCTCTCGCCGTAATCGGCAAGGCCTACGGTCTCCAGAGCCTTGTTGACTCTCTGCTCGATTTCTTTTTTATTGACCTTCTTGATCTTAAGGCCGAACGCGACGTTATTGAAAACGTTGAGATGCGGGAAAAGAGCATACCTCTGGAAAACGGTGTTGATATTTCTCTTATTCGCGGGAACACTCTTTAAGTCCTTGCCCTCGAAATTAACAATGCCAGAATCCGCGGTCTCAAAGCCCGCAATGATACGGAGCGTCGTTGACTTGCCGCATCCTGAAGGTCCCAGGAGCGTGATGAATTCGTTATTTCTTATGTAGAAAGTAATATCCTTAAGGACCTTTGTGCCGTCAAAGCTCTTGCAAAGGTTCTTAATCTCAATGATGTGCTCGCTGCCTGTGCTGTCTTCTAAGATCTGGTTGTATGCCATTTATTCTTCCTCTCCCGAAAAAATTATTCCGCCCTGATCAGAAACTCGGCGGCGAAGATATCCAGATGGCCTTCGCGCTCCGTCCCGTGTTATTCTCAAGGAAGTGAGGTTTATCGCAGGCAAGATAGAAGCTCTCGCCTTTCTTCGCCTGAAATCTTTCATTATCCGTAACTACTGTTATCACGCCTTCGATAACATAACCGAACTCTTCTCCCTCATGCGGATTGTCCGGATATGTCGAACCGCCCGGTTCGATCGTTACGAGAATCGGTTCCATCTCATTCTTCTGGGCATTCGGGATGAGCCAGCAGATCTCGTTCTTAAGATCCTGATCCTGCTTCACCGAATAATCATCCTTGCCGAAAACGACTCTTGATCTGGATTCCTCTTTGAAGAAGTGCGAAAAATCAGTTCCGAGCGCATTCAGGATGTCCTCAAGCGTAGCCATCGAAGGTGAAGTCTTATCGCTCTCCAGAAGAGATATGAACCCCTTTGAGAGCTCGCATCTGTCACCCAGTTCCTCCTGGGTCAGACCCTTCTGTAATCTGAGATTTTTTATCTTTGATCCGATCTCCATAACCTTGTCCGTCCTAAACTCAGAGTTTACTAACACTAAACTGACAACGTGCGCAATTATACACTCTGTTAAACCCGTTGTAAAGTATTTCTAAACATAAAACGGCATTTTATGGTCCTTTCCCAAAATCAATTGCCGGAACTTGCTTATCTGCACAAAATTGTCCTTAAAAATGGTCCGGATATGAGTCAAAATGTCTTGAAAAAATATCGGGGCAACGTATAATAAATTAAGTAATGAGAATTAACAATATTTTTACAAAATCTTGACATTCAGGGGGCAAAGGGATGGCAAACATTTTGGGTAACGTATTTAAGGGAAAAGACACATTCAGCGGCGGTCTGGCAACACAGGGCGCCGGTCAGTCTTCCGTCACTCCGGATGTAAGAGCAGCGAATCCTAATATCGCTAATCTTCAGACTTCGGGACGTCCCGGTGCTTCGGGCACGCACACGACAGGATCCAATTCCGCTGCTGCTCAGCTCGCAAGAGAGCGTGCTGAAGCCGCAAAAGCGCAGATTGAGATGCGTAAAGCTGCCGAAGCAAGACGTAAGGAAGAACAGAAAGGTTTTGACTCATCAAAGAACGATATCACTCCTGTCGGATTAAAGCCGCCGATCAAGCGTCCGAAGTCCGCTTCCATCAATCATGCTCAGTATGTAGCTGAACAGCAGAAAGAGAAGGAAGCTGAAGTCGTTGACAGCAGCAAGCCGGTTGTTGAGCGTGTTGAGCGCGTTGAGCGTCCTGTACCTCAGCCCGCAAGAAGTGCCGCACAGTCTGCACTTGCTCTTGCTCAGTCCGTTGCTTTGAGAGCCCAGACCGAAGAGCGCCGCGCCAGCCAGAAGGCTAAGAGCGCAGCAGCCAAGGTCGTAGAGTGCAGAAGCGCAGTTACCGCTGCCGAGGAAGCACTTATTGCAGCACGCAAGGCTGAGGAAGCCACTATCGTCAAGGAAGATCTCGCCAAGGCAGCTACTCTTGAGGCAGTTAAGAGAGCCGAGGAAGCACGCAATGCTGCCAACAAGGCTGAAGAAGCAGCCAGGATCGCTATCGCAAAGGCTGAAGAGGAAGAGAAGGCAGCTGCCGCTCTCACAGCAGAGGAAGCTAAGATCACTGAGCGCAGGAAGGCTGATGAGAGAGCAAGGATCGAGGCAGAGAAGGTTGAGCTCGAGTCCAAGGCTGCTGTTGTTACAGCCACACAGGAAGAGGAAGCTGCATCCGCAGAATATGAGGCTGCCAAGCTCGCACTTGAGAAGGCACAGAGTGATCTTGATTCCGCTAACCAGATGAAGGCAGAGGAAGATGCCCGCATCGCAGCAGAGAAGGCAGAGAAGGAAGCACGTCTCGCTGCCGAGAAGGCTATTGAGGAAGCACGTATTGCAGCCGCCAAGGCTGAAGAAGCCAGACAGGCTGCTCTCCTTGCCGAGCAGAAGGCAAAGGCCGCTGCCGCCAAGGCTGAGGAAGAGGCACGCATCGCTGCAGCTAAGGCTGAAGAGATCGCCAAGCTCAGAGCTGCCGCAGGCATCGCAGATCCCGAGCCGGCTAAGCCCGCTCTCGAATTTGATCTGAATCCTGCTCCCGCTGTTGAAGCAGCACCTATGAGACCTGCCGCAGGCAGACCGGGATCAGAGGCTGCTCCCACAAGACCCGCAGCCAAGCCTGCTGTCTGATAGTTTTACGGAAAAACAAATAAACGGGTCCTTCGGGACCCGTTTTCTTTTGAAATAGATAAGGGCTATCTCATTCTGTTTTGAGACAGCCCCTTTATTATTTCAGTCATCTTCAACAAGAGATCTTTTCGCAAAATACCGTTTGCGAAAAACCGTCACGCTCCAAAGAAGAATCATGACGAAAAATTTCAAATCACTGTCAATTTGCAAAGTACCGTCACGATCCAGAGGAAAAACGTGACGGCAAATCCCAAAAACGGGGCACCTCACCATAATCATGAGATGCCCCGTTGAAGTCATTATTTGTAATCGAAAATATCAGCCGCGCTCATCCAATACCTTCTGAATTCTGTCCTGAGCAACTTCAAGTACCGATTTAAGATCCTTCTGCCCTGCGAAGTAAGGCTGCATTTCCTCAACGAGGATAAGGTTGATCGCAGCGTCCTCCACATCCATTGCCGTGCAGGACAGGATTATGTTTTCGAGATCATCAAGCTGCGCAGTGTTGAACTTGAGGCTGTTCCTGGGAGGTATCGGATTTCCGTACTGGTCATACTGGTTGATCTCGACACCGCCCTCTTTGTTGTAATACTCGATTGCGGCTTCTCCGGCCTTTCTGAAGGCAGCACGGCTGAGAACGATGTTTCCCTGGTCCATGGCAAACTCCTCCTGGACGCTGTCTGACATCAGCATCTTTATGAATTCTCCGCATGCGTCAACATCAGATGCCTGGGATGATACTGCGATCGAAGTATAAGGATTGGCCATAGGTCCGTGTCCGTCAACCGAAGGAAGTCCGAGGATAGCCGACGCGCCGTTCAGCTGCTCCAGATTTCTGAAATAGGAATAGTAGCTGCTGCAGTCCGTGTACATGGCAAGTCCGTTGTCACTGGTATTATAGCCGTAGAGCACGTATGTGCTGTAACCGTAGTTTTCTTCTTCCTGTTCGTCCCAGGAAGTGCTGCTTTCCTGAACGTTATCCTTAACATATTCAGCAAGAGTTGCCAGATCGGGGTCGGAGAAATCAGCCTTGCCGTTTACTATGAATCGGCCGTTCATGGAATTAAACAGCTTTGCGAAATACATAGCCTGGCCTGAGCTGATGACATCTGTTCCGTTCAGGGTCTCATTGAGGAATGTCACATACTCATCAGTCGTAAAACCGACTCCGGATTTGCCCGCATATTTGGAATCAGTCTGGATTCCCTCGATACCGAAACATACCGGCAGGTTATAGAGCTTGCCGCCGACCTTTGCGGCATCGACAATGTTCGTGAAGTATTTGTCCGGATCGAGAGTTCCCACATAAGGTGTAAGATCCGTAAGGTAATCTGTATTATTCAGCTGCCCGAAAGAACTTACATCCAGCAGTATATCAGGTCCTTCGCCGTTCATGATATCCATAGCGAGCTTGTTGCTGAGATCAGTGCTGTAATTAAGCCACTGGGTCTCCATATCGTCGTCGCTGTTCATGTTCTCGTAATCATAAGAAGCTGTATTTTTGTATCTGTCGGCTACTTCAATATAGTAATTGCTGTTTGTCTCGTTATATTTCAGGATGGCATTGGCAATGGCATCATCCGTGTATCCGTAGGAGGAATACATCTCAAGGATAGTCTTGCCGGCATGGGGATTTTTGGCGGCCTTGCTGAACTCAATAACATATAACTCTGAGCCTGACAGACCGGCTATCTGCGTAAAAGGATTCAGTTTATACTGCTCTCCGCAAAGAAGGAATGAATCCTCCGTTACCTCGGCAATCTGGAGATTGGTCAGGATATTTCTGTTGATCCCGCACCAGCTGTAATTAAATATCTCCTCGTCGGTCTTTTTCTTGATATCGATCTTTGAGATGCCGGAAGGTGTCGTGTAGTAAACATTACCGTCAGAACCGTTAAACGTGTTATAAAGGATGCTCAGATCAAGCCATTCATATTCCTTGCTGTCCGTCTCCTTTAATTTGCCTGTTTTGAGGTCAAGTTCATAATAAACATTTCCGTTCTCAACATAAGCGATGACCAAAGCCGTTGAGTCGCTTAAGGGAATAATGGCGGATACCTCATAAACGCTCTTGCGGTCGTCTTTCAACTCTACAGTCTGTTTGCTTCCGTCAGGCGAAATGATGTTCAGGTTGAAAAAACTTAACTCCGAATTCCAGTTTGATTCCGTCTCAACCATGTATTCCCCTACCCTGAAAGATCTCTGGAATACGCCGGTGTTTCCTATATCACGGGTATCAGTGACATTTCCGGAATCAACATCTATATCCTTCTCTCTAACGGTCATATCCCAGGTCTGCTCATTATAAGCAGTATAGATCACCGTGAGCTTTCCGTTCATATAGCGGGCATTCTCGGCATATTCCGAGGAACCGGTATCCTTATTCAGGTCGATCGTCTTGACGGTCTTCTTTGTAGCCCTGTCAATTACGGATAAAACGGAAATCGAATAATCCGCGTAGTTATAATTACTCCAGTCAATATTATCCGGTATCTTGTAATTGCCGTTGGTCAGGATGACTGTGTAATTCTCATCAGAACCGACAAACCTTGAATATGTGTATTCGATCTCACGTTCCTTATCAAGGCCCGGGTCCACATCATAGATCTCCGCATCGAACCAGGGTGTGTCGTCTGTGATCTTCTTTCCGCTGTTGCCTTTGTTATCTGACTTTTTCTTTCCGCACGAAGCGATCGAAAAGACCATGGACAAGGCAAGCAGCGCCGAAATTGCTTTGGCGAAATGCTTTTCCATATAACTATCTCCTATTCTTCCCATATTGTAGATATACACAGATTGTAAGACTCCATATCATCAAATCAGCATCAAAAAAGTGTCAAATTATTTAGATTTGCGACATATAAGAGAGGCTGTTTCAAAAAATGCATCCTCTGTTGATTAGGAATTGATTTTTATTGCATTATTCAGTCAGGTAATATGCAATAAAAAGTCGATTTTTTCGATTTGTTGTCTTTTTATTGCACTTTTTCGACTGTAAAACTGCAATAATTCTGTATTTCTTTCAGCATCATAAAAGTGTGTCAGTTAGTTTACTGCTGATCTTCCGAACTGCCTGAATACAAATAACAAACGGGACACCTCACTTCTAGCCATGAGATGCCCCGCTCTGTTATTTGATATTATTTTCGAAAATATCAGCCTCTCTCGTCCAGAACCTTCTGTACTCTGTCCTGGGCGATCTTGATAACGTCATCAAGGCTCTTCTGGCCGATGAAGTAAGGCTGCATCTCTTCAGCGAGGATGAGGCTGATCGCAGCATCAGGAGAAGTCATGCCGGAGCAGCTGTCGATTATCTTTTCCATATCATCAAGATTCTTATCGGAGAACTTGATAGGATTCTCAATGGGCATACCTGTGTTCTGGTCGTAACCGAACAGACCTTCTCCGCCTTCGCCGTTGTAGTAATCGATCGCTGACGCTCCTGCTTTTCTGAAAGCTTCCCTGCTTAATACGAAGTTATCGTTCTCAGCCATGTTTGTCTGGATCTCATCTGACATAAGGAGCTTAATGAAGTCTCCGCATGCTTCGACATCCTGGGCCTGTGCTGAGACAGCGACCGAGACATAAGGTGATACACGGGGACCGCGTCCGTCTGTTGAAGGGATTCCGAGGATCGCAGTTGAGCCGCCTGTCTGGGCCATAGTGATAAAGTAACTGCTGAGGCCGTAGGTATTAGCATAAACGGCTGTCTGATCGGAGTAGCCGATATCGCCTTTGACCGGAGCGCCTACACCATAAGTATAATTACCATCGTAGTAAACATCATCATCTGCATACATCTCGTCCCAGGATCTGCTTGATTCCTGAACATTGTTCTTTACATAATCAGCAAGCTGGGCAAATTCAGGACCTGTAAAATCAGCCTTGCCGTTCTGGATGAACTTTTCGCTCATGCCTTCAAAAAGCGTAGTAAAATACAGTGCCTGTCCGTAAGGAATGATATCTTTTCCGTTCAGGGCCTCATTGAGGAACTTCTCATATTCTTCTGTTGTAAAACCGACACCCGAAGCTCCGGCATACTTTGAATCTGTCTGGATACCGTCGATCATGAAGCACAGAGGGAACTGGTAAAGCTTGCCGTCAACCTTGGAAGCTTCCAGAACATTTGTGAAATACTTGGAAGAATCGAGATTTCCGACATAAGGCGTAAGATCCACAAGGTAATTTGTATTATTCAGCTGACCAAGCTCACTCGTATTCAGAAGGAGGTCGGGTCCTTCGCCGTTCATAATGTCCATTGCAAGAGCATTGCTCATCTCCGCACTGGACTTGAGTGACGCGTTCTGCCATTCATCATCACTGTTTATGTTGTTGTAGTCTATATCATCAACTTGGGAATAACGGTCTGTGACTTCAATGAAGTAGTCCTTGCTGGACTCGTTGTAATCGAGGATAGCTTCGCCGATATTGTATTCAACGTAGCCGTAAGAGCTGTACATCTCAAGGATAGTCTTTCCGGCGTGGGGATTTTTCGAAGCCTTATTGAATTCAACAACCATAAAAGTACTCTGGTCGGAAGTTGAATAAGGGCTCATATTGTATCTCTCGCCGGCGAGAACGAAGGAATCATCAGAGCAGTCAACGATCTCAAGATAATTGAGAAGGCTTCTGTTTATTCCGCACCAGCTGTAGTTGAATATCTCTTCAGTAGCTTTTTTCTTGATATCGATCTTTGAGATTCCGGTAGCTGTAGCATAATAAACACTTCCGTCAGGACCCGAGAAGGAGGAATAGATGCTGTCCAGATCGAGCCAGTCGTACTTCTTCTCATCCGTAGCCTCGATCGTGCCGTTCTTGAGATTCAACTCGTAATATTTGTAATCTTTATCCGTGCTTGCAGGTACAAGCGCAACATCGTCTCCGATAGGCAGGATGACAGGAATATCGTAGATGTTTACGCCTTCCTCCTTAAGCTTTACCGTGCTCTTATCACCTTCAGGTGAAGTCACGTATATTACATAGAAAGCGTTGTCGTTGTTATCCCAGTTGATCGATGTCTCGACTTTATAACCGCCTGCGAAAAATGTACGCTCAACGCCGTTTCCTTCTTCATCAACCACGATATCACGCTTATCCAATTCATTTCCGCTTATAGGATCGATATCCGTCTCGATGGTCGACATATTATAGGTGATATCATCATAAGTGGAGATCCTTAAAGTAGCCTTGCCGTCTTTATAGGAAACGCCTTCGACATAACCATTCTTCGGAATGCTCTTGGAAATGTCGATAGTGTTTACAACCTCCTTTGAATTCCTGTCCATTACCCCGAGGATATTGATCGAGTAATCGTTGTAATTGAAGGTCTCCCAGTCGATATCATTGCCGTTGGGCATCTGATAATATCCGTTCAGGAAAACAACAATGTACTTATCATCGATACCTGCCAGTCTCGGGTAAGTGTACTCAACCGGCTTGCTGGAGTCGAAAGGAATGACCACATCGGTGATCTTTCCGTCGAACCACGGCATATCATCTGATACCTTGTCACCGCTGTGGCTCTCTTTCCCGCTGCCGCTGCTGCTGCCGTTGCTCCTGGCGCCGCCGGACTTTCCCTGCTTGCTGCATGCGGCAAATGACAATACCATCGAAGCGGCAAGAAGAGTTGATGTTATCTTCAAAACTGTTCTTTTCATTCTAATTCTCCTTTATCCCCTATTTACAGGTTTAAAATCAGTTTGATTGTAGTGTCGCGAAATATCAAATCTGCATCAAATTTAAGGCAAAAAGTAGGTAAGCATATTTCAAACATCTTACAGGAAAAGAATTTTTCCATGTAAATGCGCGAAAAAGCCCCCTTATCCTGATATCTCCCATAAAAAGAGGCTGCCTCTTTGAGACAGCCTCTGATCAAACAATGATTCAGTTCTATCGATTACTCGATGATTGTAGAAACTGTACCAGCGCCTACTGTGTGACCACCCTCACGGATAGCGAACTTAAGACCCTGCTCCATAGCGATAGGAGTGATGAGGTCTGCTTCGATTGTTACGTGGTCGCCAGGCATGCACAT
>JAEEGL012935100.1_pt1 | contig 33156 bp, 29 predicted proteins | sample 9134231 | NCBI WGS metagenome assembly JAEEGL01 (sample SAMN16246548, study PRJNA631951) | gut metagenome | biome: gut microbiome; feature: rumen; material: fiber-attached | host: Bos | place: Iran: Karaj | collected 2018-10 | reverse complement strand
GCAGTATAAGTCAGCGATAAAAAAGCACCTTAAGGGTGTAAAGTTTGACTTGGTGCTTTATTCTACGCCTCCGATAACCTTTACCAAGGTCATAAAGTTCCTCAAAAAAGGAAATCCCGATATAATATCATATCTCTTGCTGAAGGATATCTTCCCGCAGAATGCGGTGGATATCGGAATGTTCAGCAAGATAAGCCTGTTCTACAGGATGTTCCGCAAGAAAGAGGTCGAACTGTACAAGAACAGCGACTACATTGGTTGCATGTCGCCAGCAAATGTCAAGTACGTTCTAGAACATAATGACTTTATAGATCCTGGTTGCGTTGAGGTTGCCCCAAATTCTATTGAAGTAATTTCGGATACAAGGTCTACTGAAGAAAAAGCAGAAGAACGCAATTATATTCGTGAAAAATACAATTTGCCTCTTGACAAGCCTATTTTCATTTATGGTGGAAATCTCGGAAAACCCCAGGGTATACCTTTCTTAATTGAAAGCCTTGATTCACTTAAGGAACGAGATGACGTCTATTTTGTAATTGCTGGCGATGGTACTGAATACGGCAAAATTCAAAATTGGATAGACTGCGCTAAGCCGCAGAATGTAATGCTATTCAAACGTCTGCCTAAAGATGATTACGAAAAGCTAGCCCGAAATTGTGATGTAGGCTTAATTTTCCTTGACCATCGTTTTACAATCCCCAATTATCCTTCGCGCCTGCTCTCATATTTGGCTGCAGGGATGCCCATAATTGCAGCTACCGACCCAAATACTGATATTGGTATTATTGCACAGGAAAACGGATATGGTTATTGGTGCGAAAGTAATGATGTTAAAGGTTTCATAGCATGTGTAGAACGCATGTGTGGTGACGATAGAAAATCTTTCGGTAAAGCTGGCTATAATTTTTTAAGAAATAATTATCAAGTGATGAACACATATAATGTGATTATGTCTCATTTAAGAGGAAAATTATGAATTACTTGATTTTAGGTTTTGCAAAAATAAAATATATGCCGTATTTAGATTTTTATTTAAATAGTATAAATTTATCTGAAAATCATGTAGATGTTGTATATTGGAATCGTGATTTAAAAGAAGAACGGATTCCTTATAAAAATGTAAATTTTATAGAATTTAGAAAGAAAATGAAAGACGACAATTCTAAATTGTCAAAGATTAATAGTTTTGTACAATACTTTTATTTTTGCAAAAGGATTTTAAAAAAAAAATATGATAGAGTTATCGTTTTGCATACCTTGCCTGGTATTTTAAATTGCTGGATTCTTTTTTGGAAATATAAAGAAAAATATATTTTTGATTATCGAGATGTTACGTATGAAAAAAATTTTTTATATAGGTTTATCGTATCGCGTTTAGTAAAGAACTCATATTTTACCTCCGTAAGTAGTAATGGATTTAGAAAATTTTTACCGAAGTCGTGCAACCATAAAATTTTTATAAACCATAATATTGTAAAGAACTCCTTACTGCATAGGAATGATATTGATTCTCATTGTAAAAATGTCATAGTGAGACTAGCTTTTTGGGGATTTATGCGAGAAAAGAGATTAAATGAATGCATTATAAAAGCTGTTTCAGAAGATAAACGATTCGAATTGCATTTTTATGGAAGAGAACTAAATGTTTCAATAAAATTAAAAGATTATGCAAAAAAAATAGGTGCTTCAAACGTATTCTTCCATGGAGAATATCAGCCCGAAGAACGCTATGAATTTATAAAAAAAATTGATCTGATTCACAATATTTATGCAGAATCGACAAATATGATGTTAGCTATGACAAATAAATTTTATGATGGCATCATATTTTATGTGCCACAAATATGTATGAGTGGTTCCCACATGGGGATGATTGTTCAAGAAAAAGAAATTGGCTTTTCATGTGATCCATATAAAAAGAATTTTCTCAATGAAGTATTTGAGTATTATCAACATATTGATAGAAAAAAGTTTATTTTAAGTTGTGATAATTGTTTGAAAAAATGTATAGAAGAGATGGATTTTGTGAAAGAGAAGGTCAATTCCACCTTTTTGAGAGTCGATTAAATGATTTACAATAAGAAAAAAAAATACACACGCTTCTATACTATGCTAGTTGCGTTATTGCCGTTCTTTTCTATGTATAGTGCGCTAATTCCTGGTTTATCAATTACTGATATATTGTTAATAATTGCTTTGTTTTTTACAGTTTTAGGTTTTGATAAAGATAAGCAGAATGTTTGTTTGAGTCGCGATGTTAACTTTTTATTTTATGGTTTGTTATTCATTATTTTGCTCATGTTTATATCTATGATTATTCAAAAAGAATTTTTTTTGGAAAACATCATTCGCGTAACAAGGTATGGTTTTTATGTTTTATGTTTTTTTCAACTTTACCGAATGGTGGATATTGCTTTGCTGAAGAATATTGTTGTTGTAATGTCTCTTTTTTCATCGTGTTATATCTTTTTACAGATGGCTTTGTTCAAGTTTTTTGGATATGTGCTGAAAGGGTTCGTTTCTTTTTGGCCCTTAAGTACGGAAGGTTATGCTTTGACTGATTACGAAAAAATCTATACAGTTATAATGTATAGGCCTACATCCATTTTTTTTGAACCTGCTCATTTTTCTCGATATGTTCTAATTGCGATTTGTATACTTTTATTTGATGGTGTTGTTAATGTGAAAAAATTAATCCTTACAGCAATTCTCTGTTTAGGGATTTTGATGTCGACGTCAACACAAGGTTATTGTGGTGTTGCTTTGCTATTTGTTTTTTTTCTCTTGTTTTATAGACGAAGAATACAGTCGGTTTTTTTACGGAATATGACCATTATTCTTGTTTTTTTTCTTCCGCTATTGATAATGGGACTTCTTGAATTCGAGTTTGTTGCAAATACAGTGCATAGAACTTTAGATGCCGATATCAGTGATTCGAATAGTGCATGGGGGAGGCTTCATGGATTTCGTTATTTCTTTCAATTGCCAAATTATTTTATGTTAATAGGTACAGGTTTTGGTTCTGTTCCTCCTGTATGGGTTTCAAGTATGGGGTTTTGGTTGTATGGATGTGGATTAATCATTACATGTGCTTATTTATTTTTTTTAATAAAGCAGTTTATTAGGTTGTCTGGGTATGCAAAATGGCTAATGGGAGTTTTTATTTTTTTGTTTATTACAGACGACTGTTTTTATAATAGCTTATCGATTCTTTTTTATACACTATCTTTTAGTAAACCGATTTCAAAAATAAATGAGTATGGTCAACAAAATATTATTTGTAGTAAATGAGATTAATTCAGCAAATGGAATTTGCTGCATGTCTGTCATGAAAGAGTGCAAAAAAAACGGATATCTTGTTTATTGTCTGACTGAACAGGCTTTGGTTTCAAATTTTGAACAGATTCAGTTTCTTTTTGTAAAACCAAGAATGTTTCAAAGAATTCAAAATTTTGCAAAAAAAATTGTACTTGGAAGAACTGTTGTAATGAAACTAAATCAATTTCTTAACAAAGTTCTTTTGTTTATTTGTATTCCCATTTGGCCCTTATTATCGCCATTATTTGCATATAGATTGTATAAAAAAGCATTAATTTTTTGCAAAAGAGAAAATATAGATTGTATAGTTCCTATATATACTCAAATTGATACATTGATTGCCGCACATTTTATAAAGAAAAAAATTCCAACAATAAAGTATGTGCCTTATTTTTTAGATTCATTATCTGGGGGATATGGACCAAGAGTTTTTTCAAAAGAATGGACTATTCAGAAAGGTTTAAAATGGGAAAAGATGCTTTTGGAAAATGCAGATAAAATTGTTGCTATGGAATCAAGTAGAAAACATCATGAATTTTATAGTAGAACAGCATCATTTTTTAGTCGGTTTATTTTTCTTGATTTACCATTGTTTAAATGGAATTCAGTAATAAATGAAAAAAAAACAGATTGCATAACAATGGCTTATGTAGGAACTCTTCCAAAAGGGATTCGTTCACCTCGTTTCATTGTAGACGTTTTATCTAAGATTAAATCAAAAAAAATCAAATTTGTATTTGTGGGGGAAAATCATAATTCCATTTTAAATGCGGTTGCTTCTATGGATAAAAGATTTTTTGTTATTGGTCGAATTTCTCACAAGGAGGCAAACGAATGGATTTGTCGTTCTGATGTTTTGATAAATATTGGCAATACAAACAGAAATATGACTCCTTGTAAAATTTTTGAATATATGTCTACAGGGAAAAAAATCTTATCGACTTTTCCTATTGAGAACGAACCTAGTGTTTTTTATTTGAAAAAATATTCTAATGCTTTATTGTTAGATGAAAGACGCCGTGATTACGCTAACCTTGCTGATGAAGTTGTTTCTTTTATAAACAAAAAAACAAGATCTGTTGACAGCTGTACTTTAAAAAAATTGTTCTATGAAAATACTCCTCAGGCTTTTGTTGCTGAATTAAATAAAATTTGAATATGTGTATTTTTGAAATTTAATCTGGTAATATTGGCTCTGCGAGTAGCTCAAACTGAACTTTAATATATTTTTTTTGTTGAAATTGTAAATGATGAAAAATTTTTCAATTGGCTTGTATCTTCTATTTTTTCCCTGATTCTGAAAAAATATTTTTTAAAAGATATCATCTTTTACTGTTAATAATAAACAAATATTATTTAAATAAGGAGACTGTGACCATGAAACCTATTGCTTTTTATCTGCCACAATTTTATGCGTTTCCTGAAAACGACAAGTGGTGGGGAAAGGGTTTTACCGAGTGGACTAATGTCCGAAAATCAAAGCCTTTATTCAAAGGCCACTATCAGCCGACGATTCCTTTAAATGAAAACTTCTATTCTTTGGAAAAAATTGAAACCATGCAATGGCAAGTTGAACTTGCAAAAAAATATGGAATTTACGGTTTTTGTTTTTACCACTATTGGTTTGGCGAAGACAGGCAATTAATGGAAAAGCCTGTAGATGCTTATTTAATGCATAAAGAATTAGATTTGCCATTTTGTTTAAGTTGGGCCAATCACAATTGGTCTAGAACATGGGTTGGTGGAGATAAAGATATTCTAATGGATATGCGTTATGGGGATGAGGTTGAGTGGGAAAAACATTTTTTGTATCTGTTGCCATTCTTTAAAGATGATCGGTATATAAAAGTTGATGACAAACCTTTATTGGTAATTTATAAGCCAAGCGATATCCCAACATTGAAATCTATGGTTGCTTTTTTACAATCAAGAGCCTTAAAATACGGTTTTAAAGGATTGACTATAATCGCTCAGCATGAACCAGAACCGAATACTGAAATGAATGATTGTATTGATTATTTTATTGAATACGAACCTAATTATGCAATGTCCATTTGTGCCAATCATCCTATTAAAACGAGTATAGAATCGTTTCCTTTTGTGTTAAACATGTTTAAACATAAGATCAAAAAAGATTTTATAAAACATTTGCAATTGCGTCAAAGGGCTTTGCCTTTAAGCTATGATGCAATTTGGGATTACATTTTAAAGCATAAACCACAAAATCAAAAAAGAATTGCAGGCACATTCGTTCGTTGCGATGTGAGCCCAAGAAGGCAAGAACGGGCTTATATATTCACAGGAGACACTCCTGAAAAATTTAAGAAATATATGAAGTTGTTAAATAAAAAAATTCAAAAGGAATATAGTACAGACTATCTATTCATTTCTGCTTGGAATGAATGGGGCGAAGGAATGTATTTGGAACCCGATGAAAAACATAAATTCGGCTATTTGGAAGCTGTAAGGGATTCATTATTGTAGGATATTTTGAGTTTCTAAAACAAAAAGTGGTTTATTTATGAGAAAAATGTTTTCTTGTTTTCTTTCTTGCTTTTACAAGATCGTAGCAATTTCGCTAAGAATTGTCTATCCCTACAAAAATCATGAATTTGTAGTTTTTTCTGTCATCTCTCGGATACGTTCTTATTGGATTCACCCGTTTTTTGCAAACTGTCATAATTCTGTATATTTTGGGAAGATCGGGCGCATTCATGGGGGGGGATGTATTTCGATTGCTGAAAACACATGTTTTGGAGATTTCGTTTATTTAACTGCATGGCCTGAGTTTGTAAGAGAAAAACCTTCTTTAGATATAGGAGAACATTGTAGTTTTGGACAATTCAATCATATTACATGCGCGAATAAGATTGTTATAGGTCGCAATTTATTAACAGGAAAATGGGTGACGATTTCTGACAACAATCACGGAAATACATTGGAGAGCACTTTACAGATTCCACCCGTAAAAAGACCTGTTGTTTCAAAAGGCCCTGTCATCATTGAAGATGATGTCTGGATTGGCGACAAGGCTACGATTTTGGCGGGGGTACACATTGGAAAAGGCGCTGTCATTGCAGCCAATGCAGTTGTTACAAAGAATGTTCCGGCCTATCATATAGCCGTCGGCAACCCTGCAACATTTTTTTTTAGAAATAAAGGATTTTAAAAGATGAAAAAGAAAATTTTATTTATCATGCCAGATTTACCTTATCCATTAACAGCGGGTGGATGGCAAGCTTTATATAATGGCATTGCGACTATAAAGGATGACGTTGAAGCGCATCTTATTTATACCGATTCGTCTCGAGATGTAAAAAAAACAAGAAGAGAAAAACTAAATAATTTACTTGAGGGTAAGGTCGTTTTTGTTCGATATCAACGCCCATTCTTTAAATCATATTTTAACATATGTCGTTTTATTAGAAATTATTTTGCAAATTTTTTCAACATCACGAAAAGATCGAAATCCTATCCTTTTGAAATTATGCATGAGAAATACGATCCTGTTTCTCAAGAATACATTGATTTTATAAATGATTATATAAACAAAGAGAATATAGATATAGTTCAATTTGAATTTTTGACTGAACTGTCAAAGGTTTTAACACTGCCTCCGTCTGTGAAGAAAATTTTTGTTCATCACGAAATAGGTTTTGTCGTCAATGAGCTGTTGCTAAAATCTGTTGGTCATACGGATTATAGAGACGCTGTAATCGAATTGTCTAATATGCAAGAAATAGGACTATTAAACAGATGCGATGCAATAATAACATTGTCGGAAATAGACAAAAAAAAGCTTTTTGACGCAGGTGTGAATGTTCCGATTTATTCGTCTTTTGCAGTGGTTAATACTGATAAGAAAATTACCAACACTTATGAATCTTACAATGCATTGTCTTTTATTGGTCCCTCACATCATTCGCCAAACTATATAGGTATCAAATGGTTTCTTGAAAACTGTTGGGAAAAAATATTGTCACATGATTCATCATACCACTTAAAAATTATCGGTAATTGGTCGGAAGACAAACGTGAAGAAATCTCAAAAAAATACAGAAACATTGAATTTGCAGGATTCGTAGAAAATCTTGCAGATGCCTTGAATAATACCATAATGATTGTTCCAATTACAGTGGGAAGTGGCATCCGTATGAAGATTCTAGAAGCTGCAAGTCTCGGAGTTCCCTTTGTAAGCACATCGGTAGGGGCTGAGGGACTCCCGTTTGAATGTGGCAAAAGTTGTTTTTTGAGCGATACTCCCGAAGATTTTGTTGAATCCATCTTAAAATTGAAGGATAAAGCATTGCGTGAAAAATTTGCACAAAACGCCAACGCTATAGTTAAAGAAAAATATTCAATGGATGCGTTGAGAAAGAACAGATTAAATATTTATAAAAATGTTTTAAATGAAAAAAGAAATATCAATAATGAGCATAGGTAAAATATGGAGCAGAAAAAAAGAATTGATTACATTGATGCTTTAAAAGGCTTTGCTATATTACTTGTTGTAATGGGACATGTATTGGCAAATGTGTGTCATGACGATTGGAATACCGCTCTTCAGGGGGGGGGGCAAAGTATGATTTTGTGGAAATTTATTTATAGCTTTCATATGCCCTTGTTTATGTTTTGTTCTGGTCTTGTTTTTAAATTTGAGAACACATCTATTGCAAATTCAGTATTGGTTGTAAAAAAACGTTTTATGGGATTGATTTTACCGTATTTAGGTATGGGTGCTTTTGCTTACATTCTACTTGATAAATTTGCTCCATATTGGTATCTTTATACCTTATTCGTTTTTTACACAATAACTTTAGTAATTTATTTAATCATGTCAAAATTTAAATGGTATAAAGGTGTTTGCGGGACGGTTTTTCTTTTATTTTGGGGATTGCTTGTTCAATTTTTGTGCATTAAATTTCGTAGTCTCGAAATTCCTCCGCTTTTAGATCTCAGTCATTTTGGACTATATTTTTTCTTTTGTCTAGGAATTATATTCAAAAAACATCAGATGGCAAAATATTGTGGGGCTAAATCTTTTAGTATTGTTGCAGTCTTCTTCTTTGTACTTTTTTTATATGAATTTAATATAATTCATTTTCCCAACATTCGCTTCTTGTCTACTCTTTTATCACGTCTGTATACATTGTCTGCTATATTGTTCTTTTATACCCTATTCTTGAATGTTGAAAAAGGCTCTATATTTGGTTATTTTGAGAAAATAGGACTTATTTCATTAGAAATTTATATTTTACATCCCTTTTTTCTCCCCAAATTATCTTTCTTTGAGAATGTTTTTAATTCTTTTGATTTGCGATCCTCTATTATTGTTCAGTTTTTTGTGTCTTTGTTTTTATCGTTGCTTCTTATTGGTCTTTGTAAAATTTTGACTAAAATTCCCCAAAGCCCTTTTAGAAAAGTTCTTTTTGGAAAGTAGTTTTTTCTTGTACCCACAACGAACATTTTTTATGCATATTAAACAGCACTATAATGGTTTCAGAAATGGTTTAATCTGGATTATCTGTAATGATTTTCTTGCACATATTCCTAGTAAACGTTTAAGAATTTTGGGCTTGAAGATCTTGGGATTAAAAGCGTCCTCAAATGTACGCTTTTATCAAGGTTTTCACATCCGTTCACCAAAAAAAATTACAATAGGTGAGGGGTGCTCGATAGGCCCAAAAGTTCTGCTTGATGGTCGCAAGGGGCTCTCTATAGGGAATAATGTAACAATTGCTTATGAAGCTATTGTTTGGACGTTAAATCATGATTACAATGATGTTCATTTCTGTGGCAAAGGTGCTCCTGTTACGATAAACGATTATGCATGGATTTGCTCTCGCTCAATAATTCTTCCAGGAATCACTATTGGTGAAGGCGCTGTAGTCGCTTCTGGCGCTATAGTCACTAAAGATGTCCCTCCATATACAGTTGTTGCGGGCGTTCCCGCCAAGGTTATTGGACATCGCGAACAAAAAAAATATGAATACGGATATAACCGTAAAAATGATTATAGTCATTTTGCATAGAAGGATAAATTTGTGAAAATAGGTATTTTAACATATTATTGTGTCCCTAATTTTGGGGCTCAACTGCAGTGCATTTCTACAATAGGATACCTAAAAAGCATCGGGCATGAACCCATTGTTATTCATTGGTATCCGTTGGATTTAGAAGATATGTATAGTAAGCGTATTCCTGCTGAGCAAGTTCAAATGCATATGCGGTTTGCGGAACGCAATATGCCTTTAACAAAATTGTGCCGAACTGAAGATGATGTTGTAAAAGAAATAGAGCGATTACAACTTGATGCAGTATTTGCGGGAAGTGATGCTTTGTTTAAATATGTTCCTCAATCAGATAGAGTTATTTTCTCAAAACGTAGATTAAGATTTGTAAGAAATAAAATTTGTTCTGTTGAAGATTTGGAAAATGTTTTTCAGGGAGGTTTTCTTTCCAAAACCTCAAAAAATCTAAAAGCGGTTGCATTTTCGGTATCCTCTCAAAATTGTCCCTATTTTCGGATGAATGAAAACGAAAAGCGTGTTATGAAAGAATGCATGAATAACTATTCAAAGATTAGCACTCGAGATGAATGGACTCGTGAAATGGTGCAAACGATAACAGGGAGAAACGATATAGATATTTCACCAGATCCAGTATTTGCATTTAATCAGAACAATTATTTAATGTTACCTGAAAAAAGCGAAATATTAAAACGATATTCGCTTCCCGAAAATTATGTTTTATTCAGTTTTTGGCAAAATTTGCTTCCTAACGGTTATTTGCAAAATATGGCAGACCTTTTTCAAAAAAAAGGACTTATCCCTGTTGCATTGCCTGTTCCTGAAATTTTAAATGATTGTGGTTTGAAACATTCAATAAATTTACCTCTTTCTCCAATAGATTGGTATGCTTTAATCAAATACTCAAAGGGGTATGTTGGGGAACGTATGCATCCGATTGTTGTTGCTCTGCACAATGCTGTTCCTTTTTTCAATTTTGATTCATACGGAACGTTCAAAAAAACTTTATGGGGGCTTCGTAAGCAATATATAACAGATTCTAGCAAAACATATCACATTCTAAAAGCCGCTGAATTGGATAAATATAGATATTCATATTTGGATAAAAGCAAGTTGCCTGATGCTGATGAAGTCGTGCAAAAGGTGCTAGAATTTCCTGTGGATTTTTGTAAATCCTTTGCGGAAAAACAACAACAAAGTTATAATTCTTCTATGAAAAAGATTTTAAGCGCTTTTGAAGGTGGATATGGGCGTTCAGAGTGATTTTCCTGTTTTTCAGAACATGCCCTTCACTGACTGCTGTGGATGTGAAGCTTGTGCCAATGTATGCCCAAAGCAAATTATCCATTTCAAGGAAGATGGTGAAGGTTTCCGTTTTCCTGATATAAATAACGAAGATTGCATACACTGCAACGCTTGCATTCGCTCATGTCCTCAGTTAAAAGAGCCTTCTCGAACGGTCGAAAGTCGAGAATGTTATGCAGGGTACTCCCAAAATCCAGAAATCGTAGAAATGTCATCGAGTGGCGGCTACTTTACGCATATCGTTGAATGGTTTAAAAGAGAATATCCGCAAGGAAAGTTTGCAGGTGTTATTTGGTCGGAAGATTTTAGGCTTACAGAATTTGTTTTATTAGATAGTCTGGATGATTTGAAGAATATTAGGGTGGCAAAATACATTCAGGCAAGAAAAAATGGAATTTATCGTCTGATAAAGAAAGAACTTTTATCTGGAATACCAATTCTATTTTCTGGATGTCCTTGTGAAGTCGCTGCTTTGGTTTCGTGTATCGGCAAAATCCCTGACAATCTGTTCCTGGTTGATTTTGTATGCAAGGGATCGACTTCTGAAAAAGTAATTCGGGAGTATCTTGATATCGTTGCAAAAAATAAAAAAATCAAATCCCTAAATTTGCGGGTTGTTGGTGGGCCGTCTTGGATTCCGCAGTGGATGAAAATGACTTTTTCCAATGGCAAAATAATTTTCAAGTCATTTTATAGCACTATTTTGGGAAGAGCCTTCCATTTGTTGCAACGTGATGCTTGCTATAAGTGTAAACATTGTGGTGAAAATCGCTGGTCCGATTTGACATTAGGCGATTTTCATGGGGCTGACCCAAATCAGCGATACTACAATGCAAGAGGGACGTCGATAATGACAATTAATACATCTAAAGGTCAAAAAATTTTAGATTACCTTAAAGATGTTTGTGTCGTAGAAAAAGTTTCATATGAAGAAATTTCCAAGCAAAATCCAAGGATTGAACATCCCTGGAATAAAGATCCCCAAAGAGACGTTTTTGGGAATACCCTATCTAAAAAAGGGTTGTTCTCTGCATATTTGGCGGTTGTTCCCAAAAAGACTGCAATAAAAACAATTTTGAAAAGAATCCTTAATCAACCTATTTAAGCTATGAGTGAAAATACTAAAAGAATCGCAAAAAATACCCTATTTCTGTATTTTAGGATGCTCTTCACAATGGGCGTTTCTTTATTTACGTCTAGAGTCGTGTTGCGAGTTCTTGGCATTGATGATTTTGGTTCTTACCAGACGGTTGGTGGAATAGTCGCTTTGCTATCATTTGTCAATAATGCATTGACCGTTGGTTCTTCTCGTTTTTTGACGTATGAATTGGGTACCGGTGATTTCAAAAAATTAAAGGATACTTTTTCAACTGTCCTTTCTGTCCATATTTTATTGTCTTTGATTATTGCTGTGGTTGCGGAAACCGCAGGCTTGTGGTATGTGTATAATAAGTTGGTTGTATCGCCTGAAAGACTGAATGCTGCGGTTTTTGCTTATCATATCAGCATTTTGACTTCGTTTGTCACGATTACTCAAGTCCCATATAATGCATCTATTGTTAGTCATGAACGAATGAGCGTATATGCGTATGTCAGTATTGTTGAAGTTTCGTTAAAATTGGCAATTGTATATTTGTTAACCATTAGTACTTGGGATAAACTTAAAGTATATGCAGTATTACTTTGCGTGGTTCAATTCGGAGTAGCGATGTATTATAGATTATATTGTGTTCGGAATTTTAAGGAATGCCGTTATTCCTTAATTCTGAAAAAAGACATTTTTAAGGATGTTTTGTCTTATTCGGGATGGAATTTGATTTCTTCAACAGCGGTTGCGCTTTGCAATCAAGGTGTTTTGGTCCTTATAAACGCATTCTTTTCTCCAGCCGTTGTTGCTGCTCGCGCTGTGGCAAACCAAGTGAATATGGCAGCAAATCAATTTGTGGGTAATTTTAGAACAGCGGTAAATCCGCAGATAGTCAAACAGTATGCTGCGAAAAATTATGAAGAAAGCCAAAATCTTCTGTTGGAATCTGCCAAATACTCTTATTACATGATGTTACTGCTTTGTGTCCCGATTTGTATGGTTGCGGAACCATTACTGAAAATATGGCTAGGGATTGTGCCTGAATATGCTCCAAAATTTTTGCAATTGGCGGTGCTGACAAGTTTAGCTGCTGTGTTTGACCAATCTTTTTATACGGCATTGTCAGCGAAAGGGCAAATTCGCGAAAATGCTATTATGTCGCCTCTAGTTCTTTTTTGTGGCTTTGGCGCGATGTTTTTGTGTTTCAAGTTGGGGTATTCTCCGGTTTCGTCTGCTGTTGTGATGCTGATAGCGCAATCTGTGCTTAGTTTTGTTGTTAAACCAATTCTTCTTGTAAAAATCGTTAATTACCCTCGAAGAAGAATTTTAATAATGTTTCTTTGTTGCTTAAAAGTGTCTTTTGTTGCCTGGCCCTTTTCATGGCTTATGGGGTCCGTTATAGAATTTTATTTGGACAGCGACCTGTTTTGTTTCATAATGAAGGTGCTAATATCACTTTTGATTGTTTCTTTGACTATTTGGTTTGTTGGTTTAGACGCTTTGATGAAGCAAAAAGTAAAATTATTTCTAAAAAAGAAAATAGGGAGATGAACGATATGCTATATACTGAAAACGGTAAGTTTGGCAAATTATCAGTAATAGGCCTTGGCTGCTGGAATTTTGGAGCGCAGTGGAATAACAAGGTGTCGGAAGCGGATGCTATACAGATTATTCGCTTCGCAATAGATAATGGGGTGAATTTTGTCGATGTAGCAGAATCATATGGTTTCCCGGATGGTCAGTGCGAAATTCTTTTGGGCAAGGCACTTTTGGATGGATATCGTTCTAAAGTTAAAATTGTTTCGAAGATTGGATGGTATGGAAGACGTGAGGCTGACTTTGGCGTATCAAGAAGTAAATATGTAAGAAGAATGGCCAACATTTTATATAATAAAATTTTTAAATACAAGGAATTTGATGTCTTAAAAAGGAGCCCGGAGTTACTTCGTTTGTGCGGTCATGCTTGTTGTGGACGGTTGCAAACTCCTTATATAGATTTACTACTCTGCCATGATGATAATCCTCAAGACATGGATTCTTTTATTAAGGCTTTTAGGATTTTAAAAGCTGAAGGTTTTATTCGTCATTATGGAATTAGTACAAATAGAATAAATGTGTTAAAGCGTTTTCAAGAGAAATCGGGAAACGAATGTTCTGCTTGTGAATGTGATTATTCGTTGTTGAATAGGAGTGCGGAAAAAGAGATATTCCCTTACTGTCAAAATAACAAAATAACAATACTAACTAGGGGGGCTCTCGCAAGAGGTTTGTTGTCTGGCAAATATAATCTCCAAACGGTTTTTAATGAGCCTAGTCGAATGTCTTGGAATGTTGGTGGTTCAGAACGCTCTAACTATGAATCTTATATAAAGAAAATAAACGCTATTAAACAAAATCTGAAAACGGAAGTTGTTACACCATATGCGTATAAATTCGTCTTTTCAAATGAACATTCTCCTGCAGTAGTGTTGGGTTCTACAACGCTAGATCAAATTAAGCAGAATATAGAAATTGCAACTAGCCGTTTATCAGAGGAAAACTTCAAATTGTTGACATCGATTTAATCATCAACCAATAACCACGTTCTTGACACCCTCGTCAATTGCAGCAGTAAGCACGTTGTCCGTACCGAACACGTTGGTCTTGACAGCTTCGAGCGGGAAAAATTCGCAGCTCGGCACTTGCTTGAGGGCTGCAGCATGGAAAATGTAATCAACCCCGTGCATCGCATTCTTGACACTCTGGAGGTCGCGCACATCGCCAATATAGAACTTGATCTTGTCGGCAGCTTCCGGCATCTTGGCCTGAAACTCGTGGCGCATGTCGTCCTGCTTCTTTTCATCGCGGCTGAAAATGCGAATTTCGCCGATATCCGTCTGCAAAAAGCGGTTGAGAACCGCATTGCCGAAACTACCCGTGCCACCTGTAATCAGGAGAGTCTTGCCATTGAAAATAGTCATACTAATTTACCTCTTTTATCTTTTTTATTATAGACTTACATAGATTCTTTTCATATTGATTAAATCCAAATAGAAGCATTGATGCCGCATACACAACAACCATTACAAAAGATTTAACAAAGAACCAAATCCAACCAATGGGTAACACTAAATTAACGAGATAACCGACAAACAACGATATCAAAACACACCATATAATTCCCTTAAATAATGCCTTATAGTAATAAGACAGATTAATTTTTAGCTTTTTAACAAAAATGAAATTCATTACTCCAACATCGCCCAATATTAAGGATATGAAAGTTCCTATAGTTGCTCCAATAAGAGGATTCCATTTAATTAAGAAAATTGTCAGCACGAGATTGCATATTACAATTGATATTTTCATGTAAGCTTGTTCTTTATGGGCGTTCATTGCCCATAATATTTGCGATCCAACTAACTCGCTAAGTATAAGTACATAGGCGGTCATTAAGATGACTGTGACATAAAAAGCATCTTCATTTTCAACACCAGCCCACAATATTATAAACTCTCTTCCGTTTATAACAAATACAGACCATATCAAAACAAGAATCATAAAAATGATTCGCCCAATTCGAGCCATTTCATCTGTCAATTGTTTCGGCGAAGCTTTATTTTCTACCATCTTTACTAATCCTGGCATTAACACACCATTAAAAGCACTACCTATAGATTGGAAATATTGAACAACTTGCATTCCAATACCATACACAGCCAAAATAACGGCAGAAGAAGTCACTAAAGAACCGATTAATATATGACCAATGGTTGCATTTAACTGCGTTGCGACCATCTGTAAAAGTACTAGGGAGGAATAAACAACTATTTCTTTTACAAACGAAAAGTTTACTCCATGAAGCATCGGAAAAAGTCTTATGCTGGAAAAAACATAGATAACAACAAACGATCGCAAGATGATAGTCATAAGAAGATTTACAGTTACAATGCCGACACTCCCCATTCCCATTTTCAGAGAAACATAGGTAAGTATCATTCTAACTATAATTTGTATAATAGAGCTTCCCTTTGATATATAAAATCTTTCATACGCAATAATAACGTTATTATATGCTGCTGTCGCTAACGTTATGGCGGAATTAACCATTGTAATGCACAATAATTTTTGACCTAAAGAAACTTCTTCTGGAGAAAGACCTTTAGAAAATGCAGAAGGAAAAATCGCAATTAAAACGATACCTGCAATAACTGCAATAAGAGCGACAGATGTATAAAAAACAGTTGCAACGCCTAAAAAACGCCTTTCTTGAATTCGATCTTTATTAACTCGAAATTTTGCAATATATCGTATAATTGCATTTCCAACCCCCAAATCTAACAGTAATAAGTATGCGTTTATAGATGCAGTCAACTTAAAAACGCCATATTCAGCTTGCCCCAACGTCCTGATAATAAAAGGCGTTAGCAATAATGTTGAAAGAACCTCAAACACCATCAATACATAAGAAAGAATAACACCAATTTTCCGATTCATTCTTTCACTCCGATTAATCACCTAGCAATAATCTTGAGATACGAGGAAATCTGTTTATTATTTTTTTAGTTTGTATGCATACATATATCAATAACACAAAGAATATTGGACCTATAGAAAATAATACGTTAAAATCACTTAATACATTTTCTTTGATGAATAATCCAAAAATGATTTTTATCAATTCCTGTAAATACATGGAAAGGATATAAATTGATAAACTGTTTTTACCAATATCGCATAGGAAATTTCCTAATCTAGACTCTAATGATATATAATGAGTACATTCATAAATAAAACAGCACCCCACCAATGCTAAAATAAATCTCATCATATAGATTGTCATAGCATTTATTGAGTTACCATCATGCATATGAGTCAATATATTCTGCCCATACAAATAAAAAGAATAATCCGCTTGATAAAAGAATAAAACTATCGGAAATACCAAACATCCGAACCGTACAGCTATTTTTCCTTTGCCGGAATAAACAGGTTTAATTTTACCCAGTGCGTATCCAACATAAAAAAACGGAAGCAAAAATGTCGAATAACCAAACGATAATGGGGAAACATGAATGAATATAAGGAATATTGCACACGCAAATACTTGATTTAAAAGCTTTGCTATTTTTCTTTTAAGATGTTTATCAATTAATTCAATAGAACAAAGCCAACTTGAGCAAAATAAATATGCAAAAATAAACCAAAGTTTTCTTCCTGATGTAGCGTTAAAAACTCTTTTAACCACATCTGATATAGTAAAAGGATTATCATTTACTAATTCAAAAATAATCTTAATTATTTCTGGTATTGTGCACCAAATCAACAAAACAGGAATAAATCTGAAAAGTCTTTTTTTTATAACATCCAAAGGCTTTTTATGTTCTAATGAATGAGCAATAAAATACCCGGATATTAAACTAAAAAAAGGCATTTCAAACGATGTAAAGAACACATTAACAACAGAGCTATTCCAGGTCACATTCCTGAGTGCGTTTACCATAGAAAGAGAATGACCAAAAACAACACATAATATTAAAATACCTTTTAGTATATCCGCACGATTATCTCTAACGTTTTCTTTATTTATCATTCTATTCCTCGATAATATTTCACGGCTGTTTTCTGCATTATTGTGTAATGAATAGTTGACGATATTCTGCTTATTATTTCGTAAAGATTCTTTTTACTTTCAAACATATTTTTCTAAATAAAAACGCAACACCTTTTTTATTATTGGCTTTTAGATATTTTGCAATAACAAGATTAACATCTTTTTGTTTTGCTATTCGACTATATAAAGGAGGTTCAATACGTTTACAACTGAGTTTTTCTCTAATTGCACCGACTAATTTGTCATCCGCTAATATAAAAGCTCCGCTTTCAGAAAAAGATTGGATACACTGTATAATATCAAGACTTTTCTGAGAATTACACAACACCAAGTTTTCTCCTAATGGGTCATGATCGCCGGGGACATCTCCAATTGTAAAATCAGTAATTCTATTGATTTTGTTATATATGCATTTATAACAAGAATTTCTAAACACTAACCTGTTTACATATCCGTAATAATAAGGGAAAGAATTGGCTGGCATTGAGTATAATTCTTTTCCAATTAAAATATCCATTACCGTGTGACTGCCTTCACAAAAAGGCTTATGTCTAAAATCTACTTTTTCAACTACGCCATTTTTTTGATTATTTTCTACAAATTTCGCAAGACTGCATTTATATAGATAAGATGATCCATTTCCAAAACATAAAAGATCGAGCGTAACAATTTGGTTGCTATATTTCCCGTTTAAATATTTTAGAAAACCAGCAATATGGCAAGGGATGCCAGTGAACAATATTTTTCCACCGTTTTGAAGTATCTTTTTAGAATCTTTATAAACGTCGTTTAGCTTTGCTTCGATATACTTGGATTTCCTCATTAACTTGATTCGATCAAAAGAATCTGTAATTTCATAATGAGCTCCATAATAATCCTCATCGAACACGACGCCAACAACATGATAGCCCTTGGACAACAAAAAACTTGCGATTAAAGTGAAAAAACCTCCAGAAGAACTTTCTAACCGGACTTTTTCTGGACCCTTATATCTATATATTTTTTTTGTTTCTGTAGAACTTGTTATTTTTGAACATACATGGCATACAGAATGGCATTTGCCACAATTAACGCATTTAATATCATCTATTTCAGGATAACAGAACCCCATATTGTCAACTGAAATTGTAATTGCGTTTTTGGGACAGACTTGTTTACACGCAAAGCAACCAGTACAATCTTTTTTATCACACAATTTCATAAGTATATTCTCCCTGCACTTAAGCCTCCAAGGCGTCTCTTAAAAATTTCAAATCAGCCTCACGTTTGCTTTGTACTATAGAATTTGCTTTATTCCAATCAATATCCATAGTAAATGCATCGGTATCATTTTCGTCGATCCAGAGTCTTGATTGTAATTGGGTCAAATTCAATATGTCAATAACACGTGAATTCATGCTTTTGGCATCCTTAGGATTATCCCGCAATAAAGTGTAAAATGGAGTATTTAAATTAATCGAAAAAGCTGTTGCGTGAAAAGAATCTGTTATAACGAGTGATGCATGAGAGATTAGTTCAACAAATCCCAATGGACCAGCATTGTAAATCAGATTGTATCCCATATGTTCTTGATTTGCATAGAAGGGAACAATATATACTTTCAAATCGTATTTTTTGGAGATTTCATTTATGAAAGAGTAATAAAAAGGTCTATTACCGAAAAGATAACAAAAAATATACTTTTCACCTTTTTTAGGAAAAGATTTGCGTATAGCTTTTTCTTCAGATACTTTTTTGATCCATTCAGCGCCAGACAAAAGCAATGTAGGATCAAGGACAACACGTGCGTCCTTGCCAGAATACTTTCGAATCAAATTACAGCCAGTTTGTTCTCTAACAGAGATATAGTCAAATTTGCCAACAAGTCTTTTAAACTCACTTTGATATACTTCTGCAATGTCAGAAATACCAATACTCGGTGCATAGGCAATTCTTTTTTTACTATCTGCAAAATCCAGATAGTAAACTTTATTAGGGCATCCATAAAATGTTGGGTTCCATATTTGATCGCTACCACAGACAAAAGCGTCATATATTGAGGATTCTTTTTTTACATCGTCAAATGTGCGCAATTTCTTTTTTGAAAAATGCAAATTTTTCACTCTAAATTTGTCACATTCCTGCTTGAATATTATTTTTTTTCTATAAGCAGGAAAGAAAAAACATCTCGCCATTTCAATTATTTGACTGTGTAAAATCTTTTTCACGATATTTCTGTGGTTTCCATAACCAGCAGGTTCAACATATCGTAATATTTCGGATTCGTATCCAAGCTGTTCAATTTTCGATTGAAGAGCAAAAGCTTGTAAACAAGCTCCATAATTATCAATAAAACATGTTGCTATTCCTATTTTTTTCATTTACCAGTTATCCTTCTTTCGTTTATTGAACAATATTTTTTGCACTTTTTTCCATTGATTAAATCACTCAAAAAGAACATGTTGTAAATCAGAACGGAACTTTATATCAAGTTTTCGTATTAAATCTCTGCTATCATATTCTTTAGATAAATCAACAGAAACTATTGCTTTAGCAATTTCTTCTGGAGTTTGTTTGTCATAATAATAAATTACTTGACCGACATCGGATTCTTCAACAACAGGAATTCTAACACAAACAACACGCAAACCATTTGCTAAATAGGATAAAATTTTACTAGGAAAAGAAGTGGAATTATAAATGCCACTAGGATTTTGAGTACTTAACCCAATATCGCAGCTTTGAATAAATGATATATAATCCTCACCAGATTTTAACCCATCATAAGTGACATGGGCTTTCGACTTTTGGGATGTTTCGATAACCAATTTCTTAACATTTTCTATATCTTTATCCGAGCCAAATCCAATAATATGAAGATGATAGTTTTCTGGTAAAAATTCAGCAGCTGCAATAGCTGCAAAACATCCACCTTTTCGAGGATCAAATGTACCTGCATATACACAATTAATTAGTTTATTTTTTTTATTATCAACAAATTTATTGTTACATTCTCTTTGATGTTCAACTTGGTATGTTCCATTACAAATAGCAACAGGTCTATCGTTTACACCCAAAGCATTCTGTAGAGACTTTGTCGCTAATATAAAACCATCAGCATATTTTGTAAAATTCAATTCTCTTTTTCGTTGTTTTGGATTTCCAGAAACATCGGAATATATTTCTTCATACTCAATAATTAATTTAAATCTTTTTACAAGCTTCGCAAATTTTACAAGATTAATTAAATTGAGTGAATGATATACAACAACAAGCTCATCTTTTTGGACATATTTCATTAGGTAAAAAAATATAAAAACGGGCATAAGAAAACGATCCAAAGCCTTAGTTATAACATTTTTACGGCCAAATGATTTAAACAATTTTAGCGATACATTGTCAGATAAAAAAACTAATCTCTGAGGGCAATACTTATTCCCTGTTGTTCTAGAAGCTGAGATAATTTGAATAGACTCTGGTGATATGGACTTTAAACATTCGAGAATATAGTCCACTTTATTTTTGGCTGATAAAAAACAAGTTCTCTTTTCATGGTTATCTATATCATAATAGCAAATATATTTCATTATTTTCCTATATCGTTTAAATACAAAATTATTAATGGATTTGCAAAAAAGATTTGGATGCGTAACACTAGAGATTAGAACCGTAGTTGAATCTATAAAAGATGTTCAATCTTATTTTTCTTTGAAATCCTTACTCCAATATCCTCATATAATTTCACGTATTCTTCAAACCGATCATTCTGATCAAATTTTTTCGATCGAGCAAGGCACGATTCTACAGAATATGGCTTCTCTTCACATATTCTGCGAATTTCAGATTCCATAGCGTTGATGTCATCACAGTCAACAACGGAACCGCAGGTTTCGTCAATACATTCGGGGCTCCCGCCTGTTCTAAATGTCACCACAGGTGTACCACAAGCTAAAGATTCCACATTCACCAAACCAAGAACTTCTTCTCTTGTGGGGTTAGCGAAAACATCGGCTGCAGTATAAATTTCTGCAAGCTCTTTCTGATTTTGTGTTCGATGAATTGAGATGATGTTTGCTGGCAATCGCTTATCTACATTGTCATTCGTGCCGACAAGCACGATTCGGTAATTGTCTGGCAGATGGTGAGCTAACTCTATAAAAACGTCAAGTCCTTTGCGAACGCCCCAACCAAAAGCAACGCCAAGAACTACTTTTTTACCTATAAGACCATTCTTTTCTCGGAATCTACTTTCTGTTGGCTTAAAAACAGAAAGATCTATACCGTTATTGATTACTTTAACTGGATAATCCTTTAGGAAAGACTGTTTTACTAAATCAGCCAGCCACTGCGATGGAGTGATTATAGTTAAATTAAGTCCTTGAAATAGATTCTTCTTTTCTTTAAATAGGAACTTACTTCTGTCAAAGAACCACGAGTAATTTTTTAGTTGAGGGCAGTCATGGCATTCTTTTTTCCATTTATCACATTTTACCATGGTAAAATGTGGGCAGTAAGCAGTAAAAGCCCAACAGTCATGAAAAGTCCAAAATAGTTTAATATTTTGCTCTTTCAAATACGAAAACAGCATCGTCAAATTGCAATTATGTCCATGCAAATTGTGCAGATGAACAATATCAGGCTTTATTTGATCTAATTTTTTGATTAATCTTTTTGTTGCATATTGCGAATTAAAACCATAGTTTCCAAAAATTCTTGATTTTAGCGCCTGCAATTTGATATACTTATCAGAAGCATACTTTACGCCATACGGGAAGGAACTCTTCCCTGATACATAGAGAATATAGTTTTCTATGTTTTCTGTAGTTAACAAGTTGCTCACTGAAATACAAATTTTTCCTGTGCTTCCTGAGCCACATGTAATGTTGATTTGCACAATTTTCATAAACTACTCCCAATAGGCAATATAAGGCCACGCTCTTACAACATTTTCAGTAAAATGAATCTTGTAAAAAAAGAAAAATGTTAAAAAAACAACAAGTCCCCATTTGGTAAATTGAGTTATGTTCTCCCAGCCTTCTTTAGGTTTGTTAATAATTTTGGGCATGATTATTGGAAACAACATGATGAAGTAATAATTCATGCGCATAGCTATGGGACTTATCGGAGCAAACCCTTGAATGAGAGTCATTAACACAAGTACATTCCGCAATCCTGAAATTTCACTAGTTGTTTTATTCTCGTTTAAAATAAGAAATGAAAATGAAAGCATTAAAACAAAAAACAACCAAACGCTATATCCGTTTGTTTTTTGAATTTCTCCGTAACGTTCAAAATATCGTTCTCCCAAAAAGGGTAATATCGTGTTATAAATATTTGAATTGAAAAGAAAAAAACAGGTGATAAGAATTAAGACTATTAAAAAAAATCTACTCTTTAACGAAATATGAAAGATAGGATACAAAACAAACAATATCGCAGCTGATGCATGAAAATATGTAGCAAGTATAACAATTAAAATAAACGGGATGATTTTTTTAGACCTCGTCAGATAGTATGCAGGTATAACAAAGAGCATCGCAAAGGCTTGTCTTAACCCTGAATAAAACATTGTAAAGCAAGAATTTGTTATAAACAAAAGGATGGTCAATGGGGCGAATTCAGATTCTTTCCAATAAAACCAGCCTGTAATTCCAGCACATATACAAGAGGTGAAAATTAAGAATAATCGAAATTCGGGATATATTTGGGCTACGCACCAGTTTAATACATAGTATAATTGCTCAATTTTATAGACTTTAAAAATGTCTATGAAATTCAACTTAAAAGTTGTGTTGAAAAAAAATTCGTAACTAAACAAATCAATTCCACATTTCAAAGATCGAAGAGAGAGCATTACGCTCCATATTGCAAAAAAAATAATTATGGAATTATTAGAGTGCTTTACAGCAAATACACTTTTTCGATTAGAGCTAAAAATAAACTCTACGACCTCTGCGAAAAAAGGAATTAATAATAACAAATAATAGGGAAACATAATGTTCTTATTGAGTTACCACTCCTTTAAAAAATCTATAATACAATCGTCTAATGAAAGGTCTAATTTTCCCATAAAACAAAATGCCTTTCAATAGCACTTTTTGGTGTAAGTAAAAAATGCCATTTAACTCAGCTTGTTGCATGCAATAATCAAAAGCATCTTTACAATGCAATATGGCACTTCTTCTAGCATATAAGTAAAGTAGTCTATTCTTTGCTACAGTCTTTTCAATTATTAAGGGAACTATTTCTTTTGCTATTTCAATCGAATCTTTCAAAAGAATGCTTCGACCAGTTTGTGTTAACTGATTATTATGAACACGATTGCAAACGCAAATATCATCACCATACGCAAAATCAAAGCCATTCAAACAAATTTTATACCACAATAAAGCATCTTGACTATATCGTAATTTTTCATTAAAAAGTCCACTTTTTTCAAAAACTTCTTTTTTGATAAGTAGAGCACACCCATTAAAAGCACCGAACATTAAAAGATTGTCTAATACAACTTCTGCAGTATATATTCCACATGACGTAAAACGTTTCTTTTGTGATGTTAGGTTTAAATCACACCCATTAGAGTCTATATGTTTATACTCGCACAGCAATACATTCACATTGTCGTTCAGTTTATGCAATAACTCTATTTGCTTTTCAATTTTATTAATTTCGTATTTATCATCATGAGAAAGCCAAGAAAACCATTCTCCTTTCATTTTTTTTATACCCAAATTTAAGGCTGTTGATACGCCGCCGTTCTCCTTATAAATATAACGTATTCTATCACCATATGACAAACAGATTTTTTCTGTTGCTCCATTGTCTTTTGAACCGTCATTTACAACGATGATTTCAACATTTTCGTATGTTTGTGCAATTGCTGAATCAATTGCTTCACGAATATAATTAGAGCCATTGTATACAGGGATTATTATGGAAACAAGAGGAGCTTTCATTTGTTAACCTCTTTGTGCATTAAAAAGTCAATTGTGTTTTTTAATTTTTCTGTCATAGATCCTTTACAACTCCACCCCAACTCTTGAAGTTTTTTTGTAGAGAATAAAGATTTTGTAACCACATTAAAACCGGCTTTTTCATTTTTTTCAGGTAAATCAAAAACAACTTTTTTTTTGCCAATTTTAGCAACCATTTCGGCAAGTTCTTTAATGGTTACATTAGACTGTTCATCAGCTATATTATAAGCTTCGCAATTTTTTCCTTTTAAAAGAATGGTGAGAATTGCAGCAACACAGTCTACCGCATAGCACCATGATCGGTATTGTTCACCCGTACTTTTCAAAATAATGTTCTCATTACGAAGAATATTTCGAATAAATTGAGCATACACACGCTTATCGGAATCGTTAAAATGCGGACCGTAAATATGGCATGGTCGTGCGATGCTAACATCAATACCGTATTGATGCGAATATGCGATACATAGAGATTCTGAAGTCCTTTTAGCTGATGGATAACACGCTCGTAATGATGCGCAATCTACATAGCCACTATAATCTTCTGTAAAGATTCGCCCATCGCCTTCCCCATATACTTCACCAGAGGATATATAGAGAATTTTTTCAAGACCGTTTTTTTCCCCATAAGAAAGAAGGTTGTCAACGCCCCATAAATTAGATTTTATTACAGAAACCGGATCCGTCGAATACAACTGTGGTGAAGCAACACCTGCTCCAGCAATCATATAATGAAAAATTATATCGCTTTGCAAAGATTCTCGAACATCATATTTACAAAAATGAAAAAAAGGATTGTTCAGATATTTTGCAAAAGTAGTATTCACTTTTGCTTCATTACGTCCCAAGGCATAAACATGATAATTTAGCTTTTCACGCGACATTAGAACATCTATAAGCGTAGAGCCTATCATTCCTGTAGCACCGGTCACAAGAATATTCTTGCCACTTATTTTTTCCCATGGAAGATCAAGTTTTGTAGTGTTTGCAATATCATCTTGATAAGACATATTATTTCATCCAAGATTCCGGTTTGCTGTGAATCATAGCCTTAAAAAGTTCTACATCTTGCGGCCGGGTGAGCTTTAGACCATTTTTTTCAGAACCTTCTACAAGATGTTGATCTTTTACACCTGTAGCTGCAAGTAGAGTACAAGAAGCAACAGTATTGAGAAAGCCCATTACTTTAGCATCTTCGTGAGCCTTGAGTAAAGTTTTTAAACGATATGTGTGCGGCGTTTGTGTTCGAACTAAACGCTCACGAGGTATATTAATTTCATGAACATTACCATCAACAAGCTCCATTATGGCTTCTTTACAAGTTAAACCAGTAACTGCGTAGCCAAACTTTTTACATGTTGTAATATTATTGGCGATAATTTCGTTAGACACCAAAGGACGAACACCATCATGGACAAGGACGATATCCTCGTCGGAGCAACCTTTTTCTTTTAATCCACTAATGCCGTTAAAAATAGATTCCTGATTTGACTCGCCTCCTGGGAAAATCCATTTTAATTTCGTAATATTAAACTGATTCGCATAGGCTTGCATTATCATCTCCCAACCGGGAATACAAACAACGGCTATAGCATCTATATCTTTGCTGTACTGAAACGCCTGCATTGTATAGATAATAACGGGTTGGTTGTCGATACACATGAACTGTTTGGGAATATCCTGTCCCATTCGGTTGCCAACACCACCTGCAGTAAGGAGTGCTATATTCATTATTTTCCCTCTTTTGTCGTATCAAAGCATATGTCGAAAATGAAATGTTTTTCTCGTTTTTCAACGGGAGGAATTTTCATATAATCACCATATAAATTTTTCAAATACGCATCAAAACCATTCGGTATATAAACTTCGCTATTTTCAAACTGCCCTTTTATTATTGGGAAAAAAACATTAGTAGGTAAAATTTCTCCAAAATAATGTTTTCTGCCTGTTGGAATTCCAGAAAGGTTAGATTTTTTTTTGTATTGAACAAATTCGTCAACTAAATCAAACCATTTTGAAAGGCTTATAACAGAAAATAGTTTTCCTAATCTTAGCCTACGTTTGTAAAATATTGAACCATCTTTTGTTTGAGAAAAAAATTTTTCGATAGCATCATTATTCCATTCATAAGTTTGCACAACACTTGCTATAAACATTAAAACATTGCAAACATAGCCTTTTACAAATTGATGTATTTTATTTTCTGGAACATTTTCAACAATGAATAAATCTATTTTTATTTCTTTAGGAATACCTTGTTTAGCATTCTCTAAAGAAATACATCGAGTATTTCGAATTAGTATTTGTGGGAATCTTGCTTTTGCTAATCCATTATAATTAGGAGCAACTAGTTCGTACTTCTCTCCAAATAAATCTTTAAAATTTTTTTTAAATTTTTCATAATCATTTCTGCTTATCGCTAAATCTAGATCATCGTCCCAAGGAATAAACCCATTATGTCTTATTGCACCAAGAAGAGTTCCTCCGATAAGCATTATTTTTATGTCATTTTTTAAGCAAACTTTGTGAATGTCCAAAAATGCATTAAAAAGCGTTTGCTTTAATAAAGAGAGATCGTTCTTGGAAATCTCATTCAAAACGCTGGTAAAATGAGAATCATTCATCTTTTCTTTATACGACATCATGCTCATTTTCCTTTAGAAACAACATCTAATAAAACGTCAGATATTTCTTTTTTTGTATTACATATATCAAATTTTTTTGCAATCTCCATATTGTATTTTCCACATTTTTCCCTAAAAATCTTATCGTCACACATTTCTTTTATTGCTTTTATAAATCCATTTACGTCATGAGGTTTAACAGTAAAACCCGTTTTATAATTTTCCGTGTAATCACGTATTCCGTTTACATAAGATGATATTAGTGGTAAACCAGAAGCCATTCCTTCTAATGCGCCAATGCCAAGACCTTCACGTTGAGAGGGAAATACGTAAATATCAGCAACTTTACAAAGTTCAGCAACATCACGCCGATATCCCAAGAACTTAACATTATCTAAAATTCCATACATTTCACATTTTTTTTTGAGGTGATGTTCTAGAACACCTTCTCCACAAATAACGTAAGACAATTTCCTTTCTTTTATTTTACCTAAAGCATCTATGACTATTTCATGATTTTTACGACTACCCAATTCTCCAACAGAGAATAACATCATGTTTTCTAACGGCACCCCAATTTCAGCCCTCTTTTCACCACGATTTACGGATACTTCTCTAAACTTTTTTGTATTTAGCCCTACACCATGAACATAATGCACGTTCTTAAACGAAAAATTTTTTCCTCTTTCGAAATCTTCTTTATTAATTGTAATAAGAGAGTCAGCAAACTTAGACATAAAGCGTTCAATGGGATAATACACCAACCAATTGACAAGAGGAGCCCCATTGAAAAAATGGAATCCATGAGCCATATAGACTACTTTTGTTCCTTTTTTTCTAGCCTTAATAGCGGCTAATCTTGTGGCGATGCTCATCACGGGTTCATTGGTCCATATAACATCATATTTTTTTCCATCAATAATTTTTTTTAGATCCTTAATTCCAATGATATTGGAAAATTTAAAAGGATTTCTTTTTAATCTAACATAAATTAAATTAACATTCAGTTTTTTAATTCTATTTTTTAACAACTGATCATAGCCCTCTAAATTTGTACACGCCAAATCAACACTATGACCATGAAGAATAAAATTTTCAATATGAGGAACTAAAAAATGGTACACATTAGCATTTGTTGCTGTTATTAAAATCTTACACATTTGTTGGTTCCTTAAGAATCTTTTCCACGATACTATTGCTATCCATTCCATACTGCTGACGCAGATACTTCTGATTGCCTACGCGGATGCTGTATTCATCATTCAGACCGATTCTCAACAGCTTTGCTTTCTTATTTTTCATTTCAGCCATGACTTCGGCAACTGCACTTCCGAAACCACCGACAACATTGTGTTCTTCCACAGATACAACAAGATCGAACTCCTGGCTGACTTTTTCAATAATTTCTTTGTCAATCGGCTTTACAGTCGGGAATGTATAGACCGCAGGATTATACCCCTGCTTTTTGAGTTCTTCGTATGCGGCAGTTACTTCTTCAAAAATAGCACCTGTGCTGAATACCGCAATTTTTTCACCGTCATGGACCTTTATAGCCTTGCCAATTTCAAAATTTCCAATTTTGTCATGGATGCGTTTTTCGCCACCACGACCGAGGCGCAAGTAAGCAGTCCCCTTATATTTTGCCAAAGCCTTCGTGCATTCTTCGGCTTCAACGAGATCGGCAGGAGCCATAACAACTACATCGGGTAATGCTCGGAGTATCGCCAAGTCTTCTGTAGCCTGATGGCTCATCCCAAGCGAGCCATAAACAAAGCCGCCACCGATACAAACCACTTTTACATTAGCCTTATGGTAAGCGCAGTCGTTTCGGATTTGTTCAAGGCAACGTAGCGTCGGGAAATTTCCGATACTATAGGTAAACACGGTCTTGCCTTCCAGTGCCATGCCAGCAGCCACAGACGTCATATTCTGTTCAGCGATGCCGGCATTTGTAAATTGGTTTGGGCATTGTTCCCAAAACGGTTTCAATACACCAAAGCCCAAATCACCCGTAACAAGCTCTATGTTCTTGTCGATCTTGGCTAGTTCAACAAGAGTCTTGACAAAAGTATCTCTCATTTTAATTTTCCTCCACTACGCAATGAACAGGTTCTTTTGTTCCCGATTTTGCAGTTACCCTACGCATCGTTTCAGGATACGAGGTATTCCATGTACTTGTGAAGGTATGGTCATGTCCAATATCATCTGTGCTTTGAGGCTTTACAGGATTTTGAATTCCATTAGGTGTATATGGGTCTTCAACGCCTGCAGGCCTTGCGTTGTGCAGCTCGTTTACCGCACCATCATATTCCCATCCGTTATGGGGGAATCTGTAATGCCAAAGAATATCGTTCTGCATAAAGGATACTCCGCATCCCTTAACCGTATCTGCGATAATTACTGTAGGCTTATGCGGTTCCGTATTTCTGTATTCTTCTGCTTTTTTGAAAGCTGACTTAAGTTCTGCGTGATTGTTGCCGTCAATCTCGATGACATTCCAACCGAAAGCCTTCCACTTAGTTGCAAAATCTTCGAGTTCTAGGGTGTTTTCAGAGAAATCAAGGCTTTGCATACGGTTGTGATCGACGATTGCAATAAGGTTGTTCAGACGGAAATGATTTGCAAAAAGTGCGGCCTCCCAAACAGAGCCTTCGTTGCATTCACCATCGCCAAGAACAACGAATACACGATGAGAGTCGTCATGGTCTTTTTTTGCTGCATAAGCCATACCACAAGCAGCCGACAAGCCATGCCCAAGAGAACCTGTCGAAAAATCGACACCCGGAAGATGGTGGGATACATGTCCCGACAAACGGCTACCATTCTGATAATGCGTTTTGAGTTCTTCTACTGGGAAGAATCCTTCTTCTGCGAGAGCCGCATAAACGCTAGCACCAGCATGACCTTTAGAGAGGATAAATCTGTCGCGACCAGCCCACTTAGGTTCATCAGCTTTGTAATTCAAAACATCGGCATACAAAACCGCCATAATATCGGCAACGGACAAAATGGCACCGATGTGGCTACCACCCGAAAGATGGGTCATCTCAATACCATGCCTACGAATTAACCATGCCAACTGTTCACTAGTCCAATGTCCCATTTAATCCTCTTACGCCTTAACGTTCTTAGAAAGTTCCAACTTGTGTTCGTCAACGATTTTTTGAACATCTTTTGGAAGCTTTTTTGAATGTGTAATGACTTTATACACAGTCCACAAAACACATTTGATATCCCCAAAAAAGCTGTGATTGTTTCTGTAATAAAGTTGCAATTTAAGCTTTAGTGGCCTTACGGTTTCCAAATAGTATTTGTCAGGATCAGAGGCTTCCGTAAATCCTTTAAACTGTTCAATATTGACCATTGAAGCCCAATCGGTAATGCCCGGTTTTAAATCCAATATTGGCTTTTCTCTTTCGGTATACATGTCAATGTAATACCTAAGTTCTGGACGAGGACCAACCAAGCTCATGTCGCCCTTAATAACATTGAGTAATTGAGGCAATTCATCGAGTTTCGTTTTGCGAAGGAAATGACCAACCTTGGTAATTCTGTCGTCTTTATCGCCAACATTCCATTTTCCTTTACCTTCACAGTCAGGTTTCATAGACCTAAACTTGAATATTCTAAAATCCTTGCCATGCAGCCCAACTCTTACGCCGCGAAAGAAGATGCCGCCTTTAGAGTCCGCGACAATGATAATGGAAAGAATTAAGAAAATGGGACTTAGGAGTATAAAGCCAATTAAACTTGCGGTAAAATCGAACGCTCTCTTCATTCTTAAACCCTACATGTTTGCGCCATCAACAGGAATATTTGTAGCTTGCATAAAGGAAGACTTGCTGCTTGCCATAAAAAGGACTACGTTCGCAATTTCTTCTGGCGTTCCAAAACGATTTACAGCTTGATGTTGGCTTAAGAATTCGTGGACTCTTGGATGACCTTCTTTTACAAATTTGTCCCAATAAGACCCTTCGAATGCAACAGCTCCAGGCATAACAGAGCACAGCAAAACACCAGTAGGAGCCAATTGTCTGCCAACCGTAGTCACATATGCACAAAGGAATTCCTTCGATGAGGCGTACAAAGGATTTCCACGAAGCATTTTAGCAGAAATGGAACTGATGTGTATAACACGACCGCTTTTTCGTTCAATCATTGGAGGAATCAGAACACTATTCATATCAATTGCTGCCACGGCATTGAGTTTCAATGCATGAAACCAGTCTTCTGCAGGGCCTAAATGATTTCGCGAAACAAGGGATGTACCAACATTGTGGACGACCACATCAAAAGCGCCATATTTATCTATAAGTCGATGAGCCAATTCTTGGGTGTTGCACTCCATAATATCGGCGACTTCATAATGATATTCTGCAGCTCCAGCATCACAAGCTTCTTTTCCTGTTTCTTTCAACAAATCTTCAGAACGGGCTATTGCAACAATACGGCAATGCTCTTCTGCAAACCCTTTTACAATTCCGCGTCCAATACCCTTGCTTGCTCCAACAACAAGAACCAATTTATTATTCAAGCCTAAATCCATAGAAATGCTCCATTAAAACTCTTAAAAGTCTGTAGAATCAAAAAAACGAAGGGTAAAAAGGTCCTCTCAAAAGCTTTGAAAAAATGCTTTTGATGATGTTAGACACTTACCGCAACCTCAGGGTAGTTGCGGTAGGGGAGGGGAATATGAAGCCGTTAAAATGGTAAATTTATATATGAAAAAAGCCTGACAGATGCCAGGCTTAAAAGGTCGTTTAAGTAAGTGATGTCATTGACGACATCGTCGTTGTGCTCTGCGCTTTGCAATAATCCTCTTGGGCTCTATTTTCGAAATGGTAAATGGGGAATCCTCGTCCAAAAATGTCCATGGGACACAAGAAAATGATGCCTAGTAAGTGTCCTATGAATGGCTGTGCGATGTGTTTGTTGCTGAAAACGAGCCCGAACATAATCGGATCAGTAATTTTGCAAACGGTTGTTTGCAAAATTTGCAAAGTTCTACTCCAAAAGCAAGAAGGTTGTTCTCGACATTTTTATTACCACCGATTCCGGCCGATTCTTGAATATTGAGATGCAAAAGTGGAGGCACGAGTTCCGTCATTCCGATTTTCAGCAAAAATAAGTATATTATGATTAGCCTCTCCAACAACGTTCCCGATTTTGGTAACAGAATCATCAAGGAAACTCTGGAACGAATTCGGGTGGATAAGGCAGACAATTCTCGCATAAATTCATCATTTGTCTTTTCTAAATTTGAACATTCACCCCAAAAGTCCTCTTATTTTTACTACATTTTACTTGCAAAAACAATAAAAAAGGACTTTTTATGTCAAATTCTATTTTCTGTGGCAAGACTCTCTTGATTACCGGCGGTACGGGTAGTTTCGGCAATGCTGTGCTCAACCGCTTCCTCCAGACCGATATTGGCGAAATTCGTATTTTCAGCCGCGACGAGAAAAAGCAGGACGACATGCGCCATGAATTCCAGGCCAAGATGCCGGAAGCCGCCGACAAGATTAAGTTCTACATCGGCGATGTGCGCGACCTCCAGAGTGTCAAGAATGCGATGCACGGAGTGGACTACATTTTCCATGCGGCTGCCCTCAAGCAGGTGCCGAGTTGCGAATTTTTCCCGCTCGAAGCTGTCAAGACCAACGTGTTCGGTACGGACAACGTGCTGACCGCCGCTATCGAAGAAGGCGTCAAGAATGTGGTTTGCCTGAGTACGGACAAGGCCGCTTATCCGGTGAATGCGATGGGCACGAGCAAGGCTATGATGGAAAAGGTCATCGTGGCTAAGTCCCGCACGGTGAGTCCGGACAAGACGAAGATTTGCTGCACGCGTTACGGCAACGTGATGTGCAGCCGCGGTTCTGTGATTCCGCTGTGGATCGACCAGATTCGTGCCGGTCAGCCGATTACGATTACTGAAGGCTCCATGACGCGCTTTATCATGAGCCTCGACGAAGCGGTGGACTTGGTGCTGTTCGCTTTCGAAAACGGTGTTTCGGGCGATATCCTGGTGCAGAAGGCTCCGGCTTGCACTATCCAAACTCAGGCTGAAGCTGTGTGCGAACTTTTCGGTGGCGACAAGAATGCTATCAAGGTCATCGGTATCCGTCACGGCGAAAAGATGTACGAAACGCTCCTCACCAACGAAGAATGTGCCCATGCGATTGACCTGGGCAACTTCTACCGTGTGCCTTGCGACAAGCGTGGCTTGAACTACGACAAGTACTTT
>JAEEGL017181623.1_pt1 | contig 33161 bp, 31 predicted proteins | sample 9134231 | NCBI WGS metagenome assembly JAEEGL01 (sample SAMN16246548, study PRJNA631951) | gut metagenome | biome: gut microbiome; feature: rumen; material: fiber-attached | host: Bos | place: Iran: Karaj | collected 2018-10 | reverse complement strand
GGTGTCACGATATTTCCTATGTCCGGTATCTCCGGTCCTGCATACAACTGCGCGACCGGCGGCGGTGTCACGATATTTCCTATGTTCGGTATCTCCGGTCCCGCATACAGCTGCCCGACCGGCGGCGGTGTCACGATATTTCCTATGTCCGGTTTCTCCGGGCCCGCATATACCAGCATATGAGTGGGCAACGGCGTAAGTCCATCCGCAGGCTCCGGCTTCTTAAATATGTCAGAAGTCGGCCCAAAATCCGGACCCGCATATACCACTGTTGTACTATTCAATTCTAGTCTGACCGCGCTCTCGGGATAGATTGCGTCCGGCAATTTTTTTGGTGCGGCTATCTGTGTATACTCTACACACTTTTCTTCATGTTCGTCATAGGTATTTGAAATCTCATAAAGGCTCATGCTTAACTGCCTGCATTTGGTCAGCTCCATCTGCAGACGCATGCTGATGGCGATAAGATTTGCCTTACTCAATAATCTGTATGGCATGATCTGCTTTCTGACCGCGATCAGTTCTTCATTAAGCGATCTGATCTTATCGGAAAGCTTATCCAGATTATCTGCAGCATTATCCAGAAACTGGGTTTTTATTTCAAATTCTGCCGGTTTTACGGCTTGCGTATTACGGCCCGGATCTCCCGGTCTTTTTATCCACTGATCCTCAATGCGTGAACAATACTCTTCCAGAAAATCTGACGTTTTTGTATTGTCCGTAAAAACATTCGTAAGAGTATCGACTATTCTGCTGGCAGTATTTATATCCCTCTCTCTCATTCTGCCTTCCGTATACTGCCCGTCCTTGATCCTCTGAAAATCCAGATGCTTTCCGGACTCATATGCGATCATCATTGCCGCTATGCCGGGGATCGTTAAGCTGGGATTCACCAGGGCAGAAACAGCAGGAATCCCGGGATCAAAACCAACATCATTCAGAATAATATTATTATAGTTTTCTCCTTTAGGACTATTCAGAAAAGCTCCCACAAAGGACCATTGATACCGATCCAGCCTGCCATCGGACGCTGCGATCTCATTCGCATGCAGTTTCAGATATTCCTGCGAAAAGCCCGGTCCGTCCAGACTCACTGCATAACTTTTTCCTCTCATCCCGGCCGGAGCCGTGATCATTGCATGCTCGGCAAGGTTTCCGCCAAGAGAGTGTCCTACGAAATTAAACTCGTTGAATCGATCACCATACTTTGCGTATATTTCATTCGTAAACTTTCTTGCCATCTCCTGCTGGGCTGTCTCACCATTATTAAGCAGACCTGCATCCGCAAACACAACATCCTGCATGAAATTCAAAGCACTGTCCGGCTGCGTCCCCCTGAAAACAACAGAACAGTTACCATCGCCTGTATCAACCAGGGCTGCATACATTCCCGATCCGAACAATTGCTCATCATCACATACTTCCAGTACTGTCCAGGCCGGATCATGATCCAGGATCTCCGTTCCTTCACTAAGAGACTCATAGACCTTCTCTGACAGGCTCATGTTATCACGCATGGATAAAGCCATTATTTTTCTCCTTTACCGATGATCTGTCTTTCTATATCAAACCGCTTACTCTAGCTCTGCTTTTTACTGCTTTTGCTTTGAAGACTTCTCTCTTTTCTGCTTTTTCCCGTATCCGTCTTTCGCTTATTATATCTGCACAGCACTGCTGAATAATTATCACTTGTTTTATTCTTTAAAGCTTTTCTGACAAGGATCTTTACGATCCTCTTCTCGGAAAGCCAGAAATTCTTCAGCAGTTTTTCCAAATCCTTTTCTTTGATATATCTGTATATTCCGTCACTGCATAAAAGGAACTGTTCTTTTATCCCCAGTTTTCCCCTTTTTTCATGGATCAGCATCTTCCGGTACGGACCCACAGCCGCAGTGAGCTTCCCGCGTCTGGGATCCTCTCTTCGCTGCTTTTCGTCCATAGTCAGAAGTACTTCCTGCGTATTCTCCCATACATCATCCGTTGTCATCGCACATAAAGAGCCGTCTGCAATGTGGTATATGTGGCTGTCGCCGACCGACATGACTACATATTCATCTCCCCAGATAAACAAAAGGACCACCGTGGACCCACTGACAATCCCCTTTTCCGCATATTCCTCATACAGCTCTTTGTTCACGCGGTGCAGCACATCCCTGCACATGGTATAGGCGTCCTCTTTTTGCACGGAAACGCGGTTTTTATATATATAGTGCCAGCATTCGTCCAGACCTTTTATGATCTCCCCGCTGGCACGTTCTCCGAAACTGTGACCGCCCATACCGTCAGCAACGACCATGATCGCGATATCCCCCGCAACCGCCGCCAGTACCGCATCCTGATTGTTCGGCCTTTTTCCCTTCTCCGAAACGGCCGCATACCTGATCTTTCTGCTCACAGCTCCTCCGCTGATGTTTCTTAAACTAAAAAAGTATGCTGCGCGGCAACACTCCCGTGCAGCAGTTTATAATTCCCCGGATTACATTATCTTATCCGCTCCCGGAATCCCTTTCAGCAGTCCCCCGGCCGCCTAACGGGGGACTGACTGTTCTGCGGGGACAAGATCCTATATTCCCTTTATTCTTTGTTTTCTCTTTCCTCTATGATCTCTCTGAGCTTGCTTACGAGCCGGTCATAGGTTTCATTCTGCAATCCTATTGATATGATCCTGTCTATCCGGTCATGATTAAAGATCGCCGTCTTCTCCGGACTGAGATAGCCCTGAGGATACGGGCAGCCGCAATAATCATAGATCATCTCATCGGAAGGATCTGCAGATTTTCTCTGATACCCCAGTATCATCAGTCTCTGTTCCGCGCCTTCCAGCAAAACAACAGAACCTATCGGCAATACTCTGTCATATGAAAACATTATTCGTCCCCCTCTCCGCCGTCTTCATCATTTTCCACATCGTCTTCGTCGCTGTCTTCTTCATCTTCGCCGTCGTCTTCCCTCAGCTCCTGACGGGCTTCCGAAACCTGCGCGACGAATCTTTCCTCCTGGATATCCCTGTATCCATATGCGATCACGAATTCGATCTGCTCATGATCAAAGCTTAATATATCCTCATCGCTGTTATACCCGTTAGGAAAGATAAAACCGGAATAGTCCCAAATCCTGTCTTCCTTACCTGTCACGACCGACAGATATCCGGCGATCATGACCGGTATTGCTGAATTCTTCATTTTCACGACCGTTCCGATTGGTAATAATTCGAAATCCATACTTCTTCCTCCTGAGTAGTGTATATTTTTTCAAAATGTATTTACTTCTTAAACAGACCTAAAAAACCTTTTCCCATCTCACCGAGCATTTTCCCGGCACCATCCAATGCCTTCCCGGCATTATCCAGTGCTGATTTTGCGGCACCACTGACGGCATCTATCGTTCCCGACACATCGACCTCAACTTTCAGGCTGACGCCCACGCCGAGAGAAGCACCCAGATCTGCCGTAAATTTACCCTCTTTAAAACCAATATCGGCATGGGCTCCTACGCCAACATTAACTCCGGCTTTCACGCCCACATCCGTACCCAATACCTTCACACCGCCTTTGGCCGAAGCTTCTACCGCGATAGCCTCTGCCTTCGCGCCTATGTGCGCACTGGGATTAAACTTTCCATTCTTATCGATAAAACCGACGGAAGCATCTCCGCTCAGTTCAGCTTTCAGCGCGTCCACTTCTGCTTTGCCATAAAGACCCAGCATATTATTGCCCAGCTGACCCTCGCCTTCCGCATGCAAAAGAGAAACACTCGCTCCAGCTGCGACTCCCATACCTCCCAGACCGATATAAGCCGAAGCCTCCGCATCGGCATTAAGAACCCGGATACTCCCGGATGCATGAGTACCATCTGCATCACCGGCAATTCCATCTGCTCTCCAAAGAGAATTCTCTGTTTTTACGCCAACATTTGCAATATTGACATCAACACCGTCGAAGATCTGTCTGTCAGTAAGGTCTTCGAATTCCCTCATTTGTTTTTTGTTTTTCGGATTTACCTTTTTCCCATTAATAAATTTAATGCTGGCTTTTTTCTGATGTTTATCATTAAACTTATTTATCTTACTGGATATACGGGAAGCTTTTCTCGCCAGACCCTTATCGCGTACCTTATACTTTTTCTGATAATCTCCAAAATCAAATGAGCCGGAATAGCTCTTATCCGTAGTTTTCCATCCTCTGGCTTCCAAACCGAAATGACTGATATTTTCGTCATTCCACCAGTGACGAAAGATCTGCAAAACACTAAAAGCAGAAACTCCCGGCATAGTCGCAACTGCCAGCGTCAGAGGCCCCATATCCTGCAAAGAACAGATCAGATAATCGATAAAACCGATATGTTCCCGGCCCATGGCATAATCGATCGCGTTGTATTCGGCATCACGGTATCTTTTTGCCACATGCTTTAAGTCGGTGCCCATATTATTCAGGGACCTGCTGTTCTTCTGAAGCCTGCTCTTCAAAGTATTCAGATTACGCTTGAGTGCTAAGCCCTCTGCTCCCTGAAATCCACACAAAAGAGAAACCCTGCTGATCTCAGCTGTAAGTCTGTCGATCTTATTCGAGCACCTCTTCAGGTCGGAAGCTGCACCGCGAAGCTTTGAATCCTCTACATAAAATTCGCTCATCTTATTTCTCCTGCTTTAATCCTCATCTGTTATAAAGCACTTCATTCCGACAGGATTTCATCAACACGATCTATCGTTTCATCCACATGATCCGGGATCGAATCCGGTTTGCTGCAGTATCCGTTATAAGCACAATACTTACCATCTTCCGTTTCGATCACAAATAACCAGGAGAACGAATAGGTTGAATCTGCATCAGGCTCTTCCTCCGAAAAATTCTGCTTCCATTCGGACACTCCATACTTCTCTACAAGTTCTTTTATCTTTTGAATCTGCTCGTCGCTTAAAGATCTGGCCGTGGCATCTCCCGAATAATACTTCCCGGATGCCAGATCCATTACCGTTCGTTCTTCCTTGTTTCCCCTGTCTGCTTCTATTGCAAATTTCGTTATAATATCGCCTTCCTCGAGAGTTCCGCCGGATTTTGAAAAAATGGAGTATATGGCCGTGGTCCCATCATCAACATACATATACCTTTGCGATTCCAGGATCTGCCGGACGGTCTCCGCTTCCCATTCCCGCTCTCTCAGTTCATAATCTTCAATGAAACGGATCAGATCCACACCCTCCAGGTCTTCCTCCGTAAATCCGAAAGTTTCCATCATGAATTTTTTTTCTTCACTGATATCGCCGGACTGAGCTTCAGCCACTTCCTTTACTGTATCATCCATCTTATCCCTTTCCTCCTCTTCCGTGATCACTTCCGGTTTCTGCGTATCCTTACCTGTCTTCTGTCCGCAGCCACTCAATAACAGTATACACACTGCCGGTATAAAAATCCATTTCTTCTTCATCGTTTTCACCTGTTAGCAAGAGATAATGCATACTGTTCCATTACCTTCGATGCCTCCGGGTAATACTTCAGCAGCATATCGAGGTTCTCTTCGCTGCCCGACATGTTATAGGAGAAGTATTCTGCCCATAATTCCATCGCCGGCCGGTTACCGTTTTGATTCCAGTATTTATTGTCATGTCCATACCCATTATCCCGCAGCACGTTGTGAGATACACCACCGTAGACATCAGTCACGGATTCCACCAGTGCAGACCCGTTAAGAGAAGCATTATGCCTGTTTACCACTGCATTATAAAGCGCCAGATCTTCGTTACTCAGCCCCTTTGAGGATCCATTTTGTATTGCAGCGAGCACATTATCTATGCTTCCGTTACTTCCGTAAATCCCTTCCTTCTGGATCTGGGCTGCCAGACTGTACATACTGTGAGGATTGTCCGGATTTTTGTACACATCATAATAGATCGCATCAAGCAGCGTAACCTCTTTTCCCATTGCATCGCTGTATATCTTGAATACGGGACTATCGTAACCATTACCCTGAACAAGATCACTCTGATCATCGATCGCATGTCCGCATTCATGGAATAAGGTTGTATAGGGTCCTCTCGGATCATTTCCAAAACTGTCACTGTCATAATTTACTTTTCCATTGCTGTAATATGCCCCGTCTTTGTTATAGAATTTATCTATGGCATAGCCCGCCGTAGAATTCAGGTAAATGCTCCGGAAAGGTTCTTTTGCATTGTAGATCAGATATTTGATATTGCGGATATCTTCTTCCGTAAACTTATTACCTTTCCCGCTCCTGAGGAATGCATCCAGCTTCTCTTTCCATTCCGGATGAGCATTCTCATAATCGCGGATAAACGCATCCTTTTCTTCCTTACTGTCACTCAGCAGCTCCTGTCCGGACGGTCTGTTATAACTCACAACCCCATTATGATTCTGGATCAGATTCTCTGCTTCTATATATCTTTGAAGGACAGCATTCAATCCCTGTCCCATAAATCTCGCTTTTTCAATTTCCTTTCTGAGCCTGGATGCAGCTGATATCAGCTGGGTATAAGGCCCATTACTTCCTTCAAATAACTGTTTGAATGCCATCGTAAATGATGGTGTCAGGGTGACCCTGATCAGATCGGAGTGTAATCCATCCATCTTTTTTGCCAACGAAAACAGATCATCTGCTTCCCGGCTGATCCTATCTGTTTTAATACTGAACTCTGCCATAACCTGCACTCCTTTACTGCCTGTTTACAAAACGGTCCCGTGGTTTATCTGTGTACCACGGGACCGGATCAATGACCTATTTATGAGATCACATCATTGGGAAGCCCGCTGAATGCTGCGTTTGTTTCCTGAACCAGCTGATCAACAATGCCTGCTACCTTCGTCAGCTCATCGATATGTCCGTTGATCATCTTCTTGACCTGCTCCATATCATTGTTCAGCCCGGCTGCCTTGGCGATAAATCCATCGTAAGGCTCTCCGTTACAAACCGTCTTCAGACCCTCCAGCAGTGTCAACATCTGCGAGGTTGCGTTACTTACAGCCGAATAATTTGCATTGAACTTACCTACTGTACTGAGAAGCTCCTCTTTTGATACCTTTAACTTTGTGTCAGCCATCTTTTTTTTCTCCTTTTCTTTTTATACTCTAACGATTTTTCTGATGATTGCCTTTACCGGACATCAATAATTCTTGGTCTGTACCTCTGCCTGTGCTCTGGCTGCTGCAGACTTAGCATCGGATGCCATGTTTCTCATAGCTGCCACATACTTCCCGATCAGTTCGATGAACAGTACCATCTTTGCCTTGTGATCCTGGACTTCTCTGAAGAATTCTTCTGCCGCATCGCCCTCAAAGCTGCTGCGAAGAGCCAGTCCAGCCTGCTCGTAGGAGTCACACTCGCTCTTCAGAGTGTTGTTGTACCCCTCCAGTTCACTTGCCTTTGTTTCTAATTCCTGCCAATTTACATACAGTGCCATTCTTTTTTCCTCCTGTTAGGTATATATTTATACGGCCCTTTGCCGCATAATATCACATTGATGATCAAAAGTTCTTGTTCAGAAGAAGCTCCTGTGCTCGCTTTTGTGCGGCTTCTGCTTTACTTACTGTGGTTCGGATGCTGCTTACCACATTCCGGATCCTTTCAACCGTTGTCCTCATATCCGACTCCAGTATGGATCCCTTATTCATATATCTGTCCGAAGCTTCTCCGCTCCAACCGGCCTTGATCTCCTGCATCGTGGAATCATAATCATTATTGATCATGCCTTCCAGGGTATTTGCAACTTCTTCCAGTTTACTTGCCTGAGCTCTGGCGACCGCAAAATCTATATCTATTATCGTTCCCATTTTCTTCTCCTCTCCCTTAACTGATCACATCGCTGGGAAGTCCGCCTATCGTTGCGCTGGTCGACCCTACCAGTCCGTCATAGATATCCGCTGCCTTGCGCAGATTCTGCGGATGTTCGGCCAGGGCTTTGACCATGGTATCAATGTCGGCTTTTTTTGCATTGTAGATGTTTCTGTGGAGATCTCCTGCTTCTCCCTTCCAGTGGGACATCGTATCCCGGATCATCTGATCCACTTCGTCCAGCTGGATCTTCATATCTTTTACTTTCGTTTCCACTTCACCGGCCTTGGCCCGCAGCACACCCATATCTACCTTTACTGCGTTTCTGTGGAAAAAGCCTTCCGCGATAAAAATCATCTCTCCGTCCTCCCTCAGATCTTGATATTGTCCACGATACTTTTTACATCCGCTTCACATTTCTCATATTCGACTCTTGACATACTCATCGAAGCCACCAGACTTTTCAGTGCTTCGTATATCTCTGTCATCTTTGCCTGATCTCTGCGGAAGCTCTCCTGAAAGGCTTTGTTATCGGGTCCGTCCCAGAGCTTATCCAGTTCATTCACTTCCTGATAAGCCTCATCGATCCTGGTCTTGAGAAGCTTCAACGCATTTTCCATCGTATCCACTTCCTTTTGTAATTGTGAGGTGTTTACTGCGATCTCTCTGCTCATAGCGTTTCTCCTTTATATATTGTTTTTACGCCTGTCTGATCAATCTGTCGTCATATTCGGGAAGCTCTATCGTTGAAATACTCCGATTTCTGATATAGCTTATGCTGTCTTCTCCGTGGATCACCGCGCTATCATCGCATCGGGTATACATCTCTCGGATACTTGCCAGTGCCTGTGCCATGTCCAGCAGCTGTCGCACTTCCGTGTCCATCCGTTCAAGGATCATCCCCAGCTCCCGGCATTCCTCCTCCATCGGCTCCATCCTTTTCATCTCATAAAGGACACTCAGTACCGCCGATCTCAGATCATCCTTGCGTCGGATCTGCTGCCACAGGCGATCTTCGGCTTCATATAGATTTTGAGTCATCACTCGAAACATTCTTTTTTTCTCCCTCTTGCTCTTTACAATTGTCATTATAGCAGTCAATCCTCAAATGTTTTATTTTTCTGACAAATGACATGTTTTTGAGGATGAATGACATTTAAACCAGCAAAAGTTTATCTCCGTTCACGATCCCTGCTTCTTTTAAAGTGATATTTGTGCTTAATATACTGCCTGTACGGTAATTGCATAAAAGCAGCTGATCTACACGTCCCGTGATCCTGGAATGCTCCTTCTGTCCGATCATTTCACTGATCTCTTCCAATACGGTATGTATCTCGATCTCTTCATTCAGCTGAAAATCATAAGTCTTGTCTACGCTCGGTACAAAAATATCTACCAGTATCATATCATTCCCCCATAATAACTCTGTATTTCTGCATCATATTCAGAATCTTTGCGGTTACATCCTCTCCGTCCTTTCCGGATCCTGTGGAACACTCCTCCAGTACTTTCGTTCCATCTCCCGAAAAAACACGGATCCCACGGCTTTCCTCAATATAGGTCCTGCTGATCTCCTCAAACTCTTCTTTCTCATGAAGGCTCATCCGGACATATTCTTCCGTTCTGCTGCCTGAAAGGATCAGGGTGAAACGTCCGTCTTTTCCCATATAAAGGCACGCTGCATACCGGCTATCCTCTTCTTTGTAGAAACATGCAACAGCGGTGCACTCCCTGCAGATCACAAACATATCGCTCACAGCGGTCTCCATGATCAGTTCATCGCCATCCAGCCTGAGTATACCGCTCTTTCCCAGCTCATACACAACCTGATAGTAGTCTCTCCGGCTCAGTTTTTCAATCGTTCCGCCACCTCTCAGCGATTCAAAGCAAAGGAACCTGCGCAGCCTGCAGGCATCCGCAAGAACAGAAAACTCCCCTTCACTGAAACAGTATACCTTGTTTTCTCCTTTCACAGCTGTCACCGTCTTCCCAGATCCTTTAAGCCGGCTTTGTATGAACGTGAAACCGGGATCGTAAATCCGTGTTTCAGCTCGATCATATTCTGCCCGCTCAGTACTTTCTGGATCTTTCCACTGTTTATGATATAACTTCTGTGGCAGCGGATAAAATCTCCCCGAAGCTGCTGCTCCAACTCATCCATGGTCGTATAAAAACCATATTCTTCTTTTAACAGCCGGACAAAAACCTTTTTCTCCCTCGACTCAAAATAATAGATATTATCATAGGGAAGATAGGTTTTTCCTTCTTTGGTCTCCATGACAAAGGACTCTTCTCCGGCTTTTCTTTTATTCCGTTCCAGACCCTCGCTGACAAACTCGCTGAGTGTCGCTTTCATTGTTTCTTCCGTAAACGGGCGCATCAGGAGGGAATCCGCACGGATGCCCGGTTTCATATATTCCAGCGGAGATATACTTTCATCCGCGATCAGGAGCAGCCCCGTCTGTTCATAGGCCTTTCTCACTCCCTGCAAAAATGCCAGCGCACCTTTCATGGCAACATCATAGCAGGCAAAATCGATCAGCGGTTCCGTCTTCAGATACTTCCCATACTCCTCCAGTGTAGAGAAAAAAAACGTATCCCAATATTCTTCGGTCATATCTGCCGCAACATCCGATACTGCATTCTTCAGCGCGGCGGATTCCTTTTTGTCCCCATCCAGCGCGACCAGCGATATCATGCGTCTCCTCCCTGCTGGTTTATGCGATAGAACGGAGTAACGACCATTTTGGTATCATCACCGTCATGCGTAGGCAGCATACCAAATCCGGGCGGGTACTTCCTCGCCTGCTCGTTATACTTGACATGATCGAAGGCCAGCAGTTTCTGGGCCTGCACGTTTCCTCCGAAATGCATACCGTTTCTTTCACGGATAAATACCTGGAAGACATTGATCGTCATGACCTCCGGCACCTGGTCCTGATTAAGATCCGCAAACCAGTAGATATTATGCATCGCACCGCGATCAAGCAGATTGCATAACAGACCGCTCATATCAAGCACACCTTCTTCCGGCTTGTTCACATGCTTTGCAAAATCGACCAGATTTCCGATCACGATAAAGCGTTTCGGGAAGACCTGCATCTTGTCGTAAAGCTCCTTGTCGGTAAAGCCCTTATCCGCGCACTCTTTCTTCAGCGCATTTCTCTGCTTAAAGTCGGGTATAAGAGCTTCGAAAAAGCTGTACATCTCACTGTCATTATTGATATAATCAGCTCCCAGCACCGAGGCCAGAGCCCGGAACTCTCCCTTGAAATCGATCACCGAAAGCCGGATCCCCGCCATATAAGCCGAACTGCAGATGATCTTCAGCATATTCGTCTTACCGGTATGCGCTTTTCCCGAAATGATATAGGTATAAGTATTCCTGAGACTGATACCGTAGATCGCTGCGGTCCGCTGATCATAACCGACAGGAAGATATTCTTTCTCTGCTGCCATGCGGATAACATCATCCAGCTCACAGAACTCGCCCCAGATCGGTTCGTCAGGGATCGTAGGTATCTCTCTGGCTTTCTTTCCTTTCCAGGCCTGCGAAAGCTGTCTTGCTATCTCTTTCAGCTTCTCGCTGCGTTCAAAGTCGTCAGCAGCTTCAATACTCATGGCGGTCTGGAACTCCAGTATGGATTCTCCGATCTTTACAAGACCTCTGCCCTTGATGTTCGTTTCCGGAAGGACCTCAAGGTGCATGGTATGCATCACCTCACCATAGGCAAAGCGCTCGTTCAGTTCCAGTGCAAAAGAGGTACGTATCAGTTCCGATACCTTGATCGGTATCTCACCCGACGAATAACCGCCTGCGGAAAGAGCAAAATAGATACCGTAATTATTTGCTTCCTTCATCAGGCTGAGCATCAGATCATCGTAGCGGTTTTCGGTCTTCACCCTGAAGGAGGCATAATTATCTATCGCCACGATGACAGCAGGAATACTGTATCCGGAAGCCTGAACATACTGTTTAAAGCTGCCGCCCTGCAGAAGATGTTTTCTTTCCTGAAGCATACGGACAAGGAAAGTGAAGAATTTTTCCACCTTTTCATTATCTTCTTCAAACATCATACCGCCGGTATGAGGCAGACCCGCAAGAGCTCCGAGAAGCTTGCTGCTGAAATCCAGGATATAGAAATTGACCACCTCCGGCGAATAGCATTCCGCCACGGAATACAGATAACTCAGAAGGAAGGTACTCTTTCCGGTCATGGGCATACCGACTACAGCCATATTGCCGCATTCCGCAATATCCACCGCAACCGGATTCTGTGCCTGATTTTCAGGATCATCATAAAGTCCGATGAGTGTTTCCAGAGTGAAACGTTTTCCGGGCTGATGCCACTCGTTACCGTCAAAGGTCCTGCTCCTGTATCCTTTCAGTTCATCGAGATAGATCATCTCCGGAAGTACAGGGAGCCAGAGCTGCAGATTACGGTTATAACCATTCTTTTCCGCGATCTCGGCAAGATACCCAACGACAGCATCCAGCTGGGTCTTTTCTTCGGCCTCGGGAAGCTTTTTACGCATGTTGCCCGCAAGGATATTGATCATCTCCGGCATATTCACTTCGTCCTCATATGCACTCCGTTTCAGGCAGCTCGCATATACATCCAGAAAATCCTGAACCGCATGCTGATTGTGATCGTTATCCTGATATTCGATCCCCTGCCGCTCGATCTCCTTAAAGAATTCCTTGATCAGATTATTCTCAAGACTCTTATCTTCCAGACAGTCCTCAATATTACACTCGATCCTGCGCGCAGCATTGTCCGCAACATCTATGAGGCGTGAGATCCATGCATTACGGATCTTCTCTTTTCGCTGAAGCTGTGCATGGCTGCCCACAAGCGCTGCCTTTCCGTTGTCTCCCAGCATTCTGGCGATATCCGCCTGCACGCCGCCGTTTTCATCATAAACGGCTCCGCTGTAACCCGACTGGAACAGCTCATAAAGTTCATCATTACCTACCTGCATATAACCCCGGCCGGCCTGTGTGATATATGCGGCATCGGGCTTGTGCAGCATGTCCATGCTGTCCTGCCTGTCCTGCACACGCAGACACAGACGGAATTTCGAGTTACTCCAGATATTATCATCCACGGTACCTGCCGGCTTCTGCGTGGCAAGTATCAGATGTACGCCAAGGGAACGGCCGACCTGGGCCACGGAGATCAGCTCCTTCATGAACTCCGGTTCTTCCCTTTTCAGCTCCGCGAACTCATCAATGATGATGAACATATGCGGCACGGGAAGCTTTGCCTCGTTATTCTTGTACAGGCGCGTATAAAGGTTGATATTGTTCACGCCATGCTCGTTAAATATCCTCTGACGGCGCATGTTTTCACTCTTGATCGAGACCATGGCCCTGTGAACCTGGTTTCCCGACAGGTTGGAGATCTGTCCGATCATATGCGGAAGACCGTTGAACAGGTTTGCCATGCCGCCGCCCTTGTAGTCGATGATAAAGAATCCGATATCATCAGGGCTGTAATTGATCGCAAGGGAAAGCATATAAGTCTGCAGGGTCTCGGATTTTCCGGAACCTGTAGTACCCGCTACCAGACCGTGGGGGCCGTGGTACTTTTCATGTACATCCAGATAGCAGTCGGCTCCGCCGGATTTCTGACCGATCAGCGCACGGAGCGAATCATAGGTTCTGTTCTTTTTCCAGCGGTCCAGAACCTGCAGCTCCTCAAGATGGCTTATGCCATACATATCAAAGAAGGTAATACCACTGGGGATCTCACCGCCGGAAGTTTCTTCCTTGACTTTGACATCGGACAGCCGTCTGGCCATCCTCTCCAGATGATTTCCGACGACCATATCATAATTGACAGGTATACGCTCGTCCTCGCCATCCGTAACATAATAGGCGCCCCTGTAACGCTCGGTGTTTTCGATGATATACTCGCAGGCATTGGGAAGCTCATCATAGCTGTGCACCAGCAGTACCGTGGTCATGCCGTAATTTGCTTCACTGTTATATACGTATTTTGCCAGCAGTTCGCCTTCCAGCAGTTCCGGATTTTCCAGAAACAGTATGTAATACGGCTTTTCGATCACCTGCTTGTTGCTGCTGATACTGTTCTGCTTTTCTTCCGCGCGGAAACGAAGGATATTGGTCAGTTCATAAAATACATCACTGGCATCATTACGGTCCATAGCCACATAACGGACCTTGCCGTCTTCACTCCAGACGTGAGGCAGCCATTTGGCAAAGCCCCAGTTCGCCTCGTTGATGTTTCCGTTTCCGTCAAATACAAAGGCCAGTTTCACATCCGTATAACAATCGGAAGAAACGATCTGCGCCACCAGATCGTGCATGATCTGGTAACAGCCTCTGTAGCCCTCTCCCCCGATCAGACCGATGAGTTTGTTTTTATACAGATCCACACAGACCGGGACATCCTTGAGCATCTTATAGCTTTCCTTGATCATTCGCGGACGCTCGCCCAGATTATCACTGAGCACGGAAAAACGTTCCTTCGGAACATTGATCTCCACCTGGAAAGGGATCTCCCCGATACCGAGCCTGTGCCGGAGGAAATCTTCGTGACGGCTGTTTCGGTTCCATAATTCGATATTTTCCCTGCCGATAAAGCTGCACTCATCCGAAGAACGGTACATCTGATACAGAGCTTTCGTATTGTTCTCATACTTATCTTTTATATCGTTGGCACAGCGGATCAGATACTGGCTGTAGGTTTCAAAACGCCGGACCTCTTCCTCGCGGTTTTTCTTTTTCTGCGCTTTCATGTTCTTCAGGGCCCAGAAAGTACCGACAACTGACGATCCGACCGCCGTGATGATACCGGAGATCATCAGGACCTGAAAGTGCCCGGTGGAAGCCATGGATGCCGCGATGGAAACACCGGTACCAAGGAGCATAGGCAGTGCCATGGTGAGAGAGGGACCGATCGCCATCAGACCCGGCTGGGTTATATTTTCCCTTGGTGCGGGAGGCGCCTCGATCTCCACCGGTTCCGCTTCGATCTTGGGAATATTTCTGGGGGAACGCCGGAACAGCCTGTCCTTATCCGGTACAGGAATCTTTTCACCGGGGCGCTGGGCTTCCACCGGCCGGTACGGCATCAGGACCCCGGTCCCGATCCGCAGACCCTCGGTGGCGGTATTTACCGCAAGGACATTGTTCAGAAATATGATCTTGAGTCCGTATATGTTTATCAGGTCACCGAACTGAAGCTTCTGGACGTTTCCTACTACCCGTTTTTCATTGATGAAGGACCCGTTTTTTGAGCAGTCGGTGAGGATAAAGCCGTTTTCCACCCTCTGTATCCGGGCATGCTCCGCCGAGATCAGGCTTTTCTGATTGATGCGTACACTGTATTGAAATACATTATTGGAATCACTTCCGATGGTGATATAATTGATCCCTGACAGATCGAACTTGCTGTAGACGATAAAGGATGCATCTGTCATCTTTACGATGATGAAGATCTGGTCTGTTCCGTGCAGATGCACGGATAAAAGATCGTTATGCTGCAGCGCTTTTCCCTCGCAGCACATACCGGTAGCGGAATACAGAACGGAATAGGAGGAGTCCTCCACAAAACTCCATTCCCCTTCCATAACTTCCATCCTGAGGACTGCATCCTCCGAAATACCAAAAAGCTCCTTTGAGAGATTCAGATCATAATCTGAATTATCCATCGCGGGCAGCAGGATCTCCCTGTACGCTGCCGCGCCATACACAGATAGTACGCAACTCATTTATTTTCCCCCTGCTTTTACAAATGTGATCTTCAGCTGTACTTCCCCCGTTATGATCACATCTTTGTTTTTCAGCTCGATCCACGCATTCCCGACCTCTGCGATCCTTTTTTTACGGACGAGCTTTACTTTCCCCGATGAACCGATATTCCGTATATAAATGATCCCCTTCATGGCATCATATATACCGATCTCGCACTGCTTTTCATCAAGATTTCCGCCGATCAGCGAGATATCATTTTCGCGGCCGGAACCGATATAGATGATCCCGGCCGGATCAAGCATATATTCCCGATTCGTGAACAGACCCTTCTCTTCTATATGAAGCAGCAGACGTTTCCCGGAAGGAAGCCGGATATTGTCTTTTTCAACCGCTGTCGTGGAATATTTAACATCATAAGGGCCTTCCGATCTGCGCTTCAGCTTCTCGTTCCCGGCTTTTTCGTTCAGTATCCTCCGGTCCAGTTCCTGGCCGCGAAGCACGTCATTGGCTACGCGTTCCAGTTCTTCTGCCTTCTTTTTCTTCTTTTTATGCTTAGCACGCAATATCAGCAACAGGACCAGCAGTGCGATCCCGCCTGCCACACAGCCTATGATCTTCCACATTGCTATACTCCTTTGATCGTTACTGTATAAACACTGTGACCCAGTTTCAATGTTGAACCGGTCACCACCGGCACCTCCGCATCATCCCTGGTGATCGTGATGTTTCCGTTGACCACCGTAGGATTACTGTTGCCAAGATGCTTGACAACATATCTGCCGCCGGTCTGATAAACCATGCAGTGCTGGGAAGATACCGCCTGATCATGACCCAGGACGATATTTGACGGCGGTACACGTCCTATGATCACTCTCTCGTCAACAAAAGGAGCGCTGTATTGTTTCATCGGGTTACTCTCGTCAACCAGGACAAGAAATCTGGTTGGAGCTTTCTTTATTTCATCAAAAAGCCCCATGGTGGAATGCTCCGGCGTTTCCATGTCATTTCCGAGCAGTACCGTATGCTCGATCCCGTTATCTAAAGGATTCTCCGTTATCGGCTTCTCCGGGAGGGGTATCCCCAGATTGTCCTCTTCCTGTTTTTTCCCTTTAACAAGGAGGAGTACGATCACCACGATCACTGCTACTGCCACCAGACCTATAACGATAAAGAGCACGATCGTAGCAGTGGACATGGATTTTTTTTCTTCCTTAGGTGCCGGATCAGGTCTTTCTTTCACCGGAGTAGGTGTCGGCTCCTTTTTTTCTTCTATCGTAGGCGTCGGCTCCTCAACTACCGGTTTGCTTCCGGTTCCGAAAGGCAGACGCAGCGTAGTCGTAACGGACAGCTTTTCTGCCGCTGTGTCGATATTGATCTTTGCTTCCCTGCTGCTGCCATCCATGATCTCTGCCTCAGGGATCAGCTTGATGCATTTATATGCCTGATACGCAGAGAGTCCGGAAGAAACCTTACTGCTGTCATCAGCCTTGGTAACAAGCTCGTAATATCCCGCTCCGGCTCTTGCAAAAGAAAACAGGGTCTCCAGCGCAGCCTTGTCCCCGGCATCCACACCGATCGTGTTTACCTGTACTCCGCTTGACTTTATCAGTTCCCTGATCTCGTCCGGTGTATAGTTCTGGTCAGCTGTATTATGATCCGCTCCGTCGCAGATGATGATGATACGGTAGAACGCATTATCATTGCTTTTTTTGATCGTCTCAAGAATATCGCGCAGCACTTCCATCAGGTAACTGTCCTGATATTTGTAGCTTACCGCCGCCACAGCGCTGTGCGCCGCGGCTTTGTCCGTGGTAAAATCCGCAAGGAGATTCAGCTCAGCCCCATAGGTTGCGATCTTGATCTCTTCTCCGTCCAGCATGGAATCTATGACTCCGTTCATAAGATCCGCAGCACCTTTTTTCCAGTGCGTTTCTATGGAATTCGAATTATCAAGGAGCATTATCGTTTTAACGGGAATCCCCTGCCCCCGGATGTCGCTGATCTCTACATTCTCACAGATCGTGGTCCCCACCTGTACCGTACAGCCTTCTATCGTGTCCTCCACACCATCCAGATATATGTATACGGCATCCTCTGTAGTCCGGCTGCTCACTACCTTTGCATCTCCCGCTGCCACGGACGAAAGAGAAAATACTGCAAACACCAGAGCCATTGTGAGGATCGTCAGAAATGATTTCTGCAGTTTCTTCATTACCTCTGTTCTCCTATATCCCTTATTTATCAGACGAATGTTATTATACTATGATTTTTTGTAATATTCAACAAAAAAATGCCCCTGCTCACTCCCTGCGTTGTGTATTTTAGCTATATATACCTCTCCCCTTTTCTGCCGAAGCCGCTCCTTCCTCCGTTTCTCTTCCCTCAATTCCCGGCCATATGCACAGGCAATGCATCTTGCATGGTAAGCGCGACCTGCTGCATGTGAAGGAGCTGCGCGAACGCTTCCTGAAGGAAACGGAAGCCCTGTGCGGGGACAGTTCCCTCAAGCCCTGGGAAAGGGTCTCTGCAGCGATCGGCATCGCGCGCTTCACGCCGGGCAGGGACAAAGACGTGGAAGACACCTTCCGGCAGGCCGATACGGAAATGTACAACATGAAGAAAGAGATGAAAGCCGGGAAGAGCTCCTCTTAAAAAAACCACCGCGGAAAGCGGTGGTTCTTTCATTCATAGTCCAGAAGCTCCGAAAGCCAGTAGGATTCGTCCTGTGCCGAAAAATAATATTCCCCTCCGGTACGGTTGGCTGCGTTTGCCACCACCCGGGGGCTGTTCTTTTCCTGAAGGATAAAGCGGCTGTTAAAGAGCAGGCTGCCGAGCTTTATGTGATAATCGCTGGTAACAATGGCCACCGCACGGATCTGCGGGTATCGTTCACGGAAGATCCGCTGGCAGAAGACCGCATTTTCCACGGTGGTACGGGATTCGGTCTCGCTGATGATGCGCTCTTCGGCGATCCCGTGACTCAGGAGCCAGGAAGCCATGACGCCGCCTTCACTGGCGGAACTGTTGGCAGAAGCCGTGTGTCCGCCGGTCACGCACACAAAGGCCTGCGGGTACTGCTTCGCTGCGGCCAGCGCCATGTTCAGGCGCTTTTCCAGCTCTTCCCGCATGGTCCCGTCGCTTTTCAGCTGATAGCCCAGCACAATGATACAGAGGCTGTCATCCTGCGGCAGTCCCTCCGGCAGCGGATCTGCGGCATCTTCGCCGCAGACGTTCACAAAGCCGCTTTCGGACATGCCCGACCAGTATGCGAGCAGCTCCTCCCAGCTTGCTCCGTCCGAAGGAGAAAGCTCCTTCAGCTCCTGAAGAAGAGGCCCGGCCTCCCCGGAGGTCTGTGCCTTAACGAGCTTTTTTACCCGTTTCTCCAGTTCGTCCTTCGAAAGCTTTTTCTCCGCTTCCGGCGTAACGCTTTCCACCGTCCGGTCCTCTTCTTCCGGCGCCTTCAGAAAACGCGGAACAAAGATCAATGCCACAGCCAGCAGCACTGCGCAGAGCAGGATGAGCGTTATCAGCAGTCTTCTCCGGCCCGTTCCTCCGGCCGTGCTGCCGTCGATCATGCCCCGGCCCTCGCCGTGATGATCCAGGGTGCCGGCTGGTCCTCGAATACATTATTCGATTTCAGCCTCGAGACGGCGATCCGGATGATGTTCACATCGTTTAAGCCGTAATTTGCCAGTATATCCTTGATATTTGCCGCAACCTTAAAGTCCAGCGTGTAGATCACGAAATCCATGGCAGGATTGAGTCCGGTAAGATATTCCAGCTCGTGTTCAAGGCTCGCGCTGGCTACCAGCATGGTGGTGTCGGGAACCGGAAGCCCGGTGAAGGTATCCTCACCCACATGATCCACTATGGTCACGTTTCGCAGACCAAACTGGTTTACGTTCTCCTCCATGGTCTCACGGTCCTGGCTCTTGTACTCGACAGCTATGACCGTACCTTCGGTACACATCATGGCAGCTTCCACCGCAATGCTCTCGCCGCTGATCACGCAGAGATTCTTATGCTCATCGATCTGCATGCGGGAAAGCAGCACGGAACGTATCTCACTGCCCACATATTTAACGGAGCCCGAGGCGAAGAGCTTATTATCCATACCGAACTTAACGGTGGATCTGGCATTGGGATTGAGCACGATCATGCCTGCGCTGGCATTGATGCCGCGGTCGATCATTGCCGAAACCTTATCCCTCTTGATCGGGCCTGCGGGCTCGGATCCCTCATTGTATATGACCTCGCAGTCACCCAGGCCCACTTCCCACATCTTATAAAAGATGTCCATGTTTCCGGCCTCGGTAAATACCAGCACGCAGCGGTGTGCTTCCACCGCGGGTATCAGGCTCTTATTCTTTTTGGTGATATCAAGGAGCTTCACATGCTCCAGATCGATATCCGTATTATCGGAAAAATACTGTAACCAGGAAATGATGTGTTTATTGGAAAACAATTCATCAGCCATAATGCATACCCCCTTATGATCCTTTGATCTTTGCTTACAGAGCTTTGCCGTCAGCCCTTACATCCTTCCGAAAACAACGTCCTTACTTGCATTTTGCCAGCAGCTCTTCCCACTTCCTGTCGACATACTCCTGTGCCGCCTCAATGGTCCACTCGTTTCCTTTTGCAAAGCAGTGCTTGAAACGTGTCTGCTTCCTCATGAATTCCTCCACGGGCAGCTTTTTCTTGGGCTCGTAGGTGAGCCGGTATTCGCCGTTCACCACTTCATAGATCGGCCATACGCAGGTATCGATCGCTGCCCGGCAGATCGCAAGCAGATCCTCGGCGGGATAACCCCAGCCTCTGGGGCAGGGCGTTAAGCAGTTTACGAAGGTAGGGCCCTCGGTATAGATCGCCCTGTGTGCCTTTTCATGGAAGTCCTTCATATTGCCGAAAAGTGTGGTCTGCGCCACGTAAGGCGCTCCGTGCATCACCACGATCTGCGTCAGATCCTTCTGATTCTGCTTCTTACCTACGCTCTCCACGCCGGAGGGAGTGGTGGTCGCGGATGCGAAACGGGGCGTTGCGGAGGAACGCTGGGTACCCGTATTCATATACGCGTTGTTATCGTAACAGAAATAGGTGAAATCGTGGCCGCGCTCCAGCGCCCCGGATAAAGACTGGAAGCCGATGTCATAGGTACCGCCGTCGCCGCCGATGGCCAGGATCTTGATATTCCTGTCCTCTTCGATCTTTCCCTTTTTCTTCAGCACTTTATATGCTGCCTCTACGCCGCTGGCAGTGGCGGAAGCATTTTCAAATGCGGTATGGATATAGGAATCTTCCCATGCGGTATAGGGATACTGGAAGGAAGAAACCTCCAGGCAGCCTGTCGCATTGCAGATCACCGCCTGATCCTCAGGCTCCACCGCACGCATCATGGCACGGCAGACGATACCCGCGCCGCAGCCTGCGCAAAGCCTGTGCCCCGAGTGAAAACGCTCGGGCTTGTTCATTTCCTGCTTAAGATTATATGCCATCTTTTTTTACCTCTCCCTCTGTCCCATGTGGGTGTAGAGCTCGCCGGCCTCGCCGGTAGCCGCAATGTTCTTCAGTCTGTCATAGACGCTGAGCGCTGCATCTACCGTAAAGTCACGGCCGCCCAGACCGAAGACGATATCCACCATCAGCGGGCGGTCCGGCATATTGATGCAGGCACCTGCTGTCTCCGCAAAGAGAGGTCCGCCACAGGCAGAGAAGCCTTCGCTCTTATCCATGACCGCCACTGCCTTTACGCCCTTAAGCACTGCAGCCAGTTCCTCTCCGGGGAAAGGCCGGAATACACGGATCTTGATGAGTCCGGCTTTTACACCTTCCGCACGCAGCTGATCAACTGCCGCCTTTGCGGTACCGGCGCTGGAGCCCATGATCACCATGGCGATCTCGGCATCCTCCATTTTATATGCCTCAAAAAAGCTGTAGCTGCGGCCGAAGGTCTTTTCGAAATCGGCAGCAACCTCAAGAATGACTTTTTTCGCATTCTTCATGGCCTGTGCCTGGGCAACACGTGCTTCCATATAATAATTCGACACACCGTAAGGGCCCACAGCCAGGGGATTTTCCTTTTTTAACAGGTAGTTCTCGGGATGATATTCGCCCACGAATTTCTTTACGGCCTCGTCCTCTTCCAGTTCGATATTCTCGATCGCGTGGGAAGTGATGAAACCGTCCTCACAGATCATGAGCGGCAGACGCACGTCGGGATGCTCCGCGATCCTGTGAGCCTGCAGATAATTATCATATACTTCCTGATTATTCTCGGCGTAGATCTGGATGAAACCGCTGTCGCGCTCAGCCATGGAATCCGAGTAATCATGGTTGATATTGATGGGTCCGGTAAGCGCGCGGCAGGCAACCGCCAGCACGACCGGCAGACGCGAGGAAGCCGCCACATACAGCACCTCATTCATGAATGACAGACCTGCGGAGGAAGTAGCGGTAACCGCTCTTACTCCGGCCGCTTCCGCACCCAGACATGCGGAAAGAGAGGAATGCTCGCTTTCCACGGTAATGAATTCCGTATCGACCCTTCCGTCCGCCACATACTGTGCATAGTACTGGGGGATCTCTGTAGAAGGAGTGATCGGAAACATCGCAAATACATCCGGATTGATCTGGCGCATGGCCGTAGCGATCGCCTCGTTACCGGAAAGTCTCTCTCTTATGCTCATGCCTCCTCCTTCCAGACTATGGCGTCAAAGGGGCAGGCATTGATGCAGATCCCGCAGCCCTTGCAATGATCATAGTCAAAATCTTCTCTCTTCCCATCCTTTACGGGAATGGAGGCATCGGGACAGAAAGGTGCGCACAGTACACACTGTTTACACTTATCCTTAAGCCACTGGGGTGTGCGGCTGCGCCACTCACCCGTCTTCGTCAGGCGGGAGGTACCGGGCTCGTAAATCTCACAGCCGGTCGTCATGTCCTGCCAGGCGATCTTTTCGTTGATCTCTGCTGCTTTTTTCATTTTATTATCCTTTCACCTCGTCCATGGCCTCGCGGAGGCATTTCAGGTTTCCCTCCACCACCTGGGGCTTTTTTGCAAATTTATGCCGGTACGAACCTTCCATATCCTGAAGGAACTGCTCCCGGTCCACGCAGGCGCTCACGGCCACCACGGCCGCCAGCATGGGCGTGTTCGGGAAATAAGCTCCCAGATTGCGCAGGGAGATCTCTCTCGCATCGATGGTGCATACGCGGCCCTTATAGCCGCGGAGCAGCTCCCTGTACTCTTCCGGATCCTTCGCCGAGTTGATGATCACGGCGCCGTTTTCCTTCAGTCCCGCACACACATCCACGCTTTCCAGAAGCGTCTCGTCCACTACCGCCACATAATCCGGTTCGTAAATGTTCGAATGAACGCAGCAGCGCTCATCGGAAATGCGGTTGTACGCCGTAATGGGCGCACCGCTCCGCTCCGGTCCGTACTCCGGAAAACTCTGTACAAATTTTCCTGCCATAAAGGCAGCATCCGCCAGGAGCTGACTGGCGGTCTTGGCGCCCTGGCCTCCGCGGCCGTGCCAGCGGATCTCGATCATCTTATCCATCACCTTCTCCTCTTATTCATAATCTTCAGCCGGTCCGTATACGGGCGGCTCAATATTGATCGCAGGCGTAACTTCCGCCTCATTTGCGGAAACAGCATTATCACTGACGCTGTCATCCTCTTCCTCATCATAGTCCGTCGGCGGACCGTAGACCCGCTCATTCTCGTTCTCCTCGGGACCGATATCGTCGATCGGCGGACCGTAGACGTCCTCCAGCTGGTTGTCCTCCTCATAAATTACCGGGGGACCGTAGACGCCGGATTCCGCATTATCCTGCTCATCGATCACCGGCGGGCCGTAGACATCCTCCAGCTGGTTATCCTCCACCCGGTTAGGGGGACCGTAGACGCAGCCGTGGATATTCGGACCGCAGCCCTGTGCGCTGAACAGCGTTGTCGCTGCCAGACCGATCAGCATCGCTTTTCTCTTTTTGATCTTCATCAGCTTTCCCTCATTTCATAATCAAGGTCTTCATCGATCATCTTGAGCATGATATCGGCAAAGATGGGATCGAACTGCGATCCCCTGCCGCCTTCGATCTCGGCACGCACCTGCTCCTGAGCCATTGCCTTCCGGTAGCTGCGGGGACTGCTCATCGCATCATAGGCGTCGGCTACGGCAAGGATCCTCGCCTCTTCGGGGATCTCGGCGCCTGCCAGTCCGTCGGGATAACCACCCCCGCTGAAGCGTTCATGGTGCCAGCGGGCCGCCTGCGCCAGTACCGGCATGTTCCGGATATTCTCCAGGATCGCGGCGCCTTTCGCCGGGTGCTTCCGGATCACCGCAAATTCTTCCTCCGTAAGCTTCGAGGGTTTGTTGATCAGACGCTCCGGTATGCCGATATTTCCCACATCATGAAGCAGTCCGGCCATATAGATGTCGTTCTGCCTCTTTTCCGAATAGCCGTAACGTGCGGCGATCTCGCGGGCGTATCCGGCAACCCTCTGCGAATGTCCCTTCGAAAAACTGTCCTTGGCGTCCACCGCGCCGGCGACCGAACGCATCACCTGCAGGAACAGATCCTCGCTCTCGTTGGTCTTCCGTATCACCTCTGCCGTCATATGCTGCTGCAGGATCACCAGTTCCAGGGTATGACGCACCCTGAGCAGCAGCAGCTCCGGCCGGAAAGGCTTGTGGATGAAATCCAGCGCCCCCAGTGCCAGGCCTGTTTTTTCCGTTTCCTCGTCGTCGTTGGCCGTAAGGAAGATCACCGGAAGACTGTCTCCGGCGTGTTCCAGCCCCCGCATCTGCCGCAGGGTCTCAAAGCCGTCCATCCCCGGCATGAGGATATCCAGAAGGATCAGATCCGGCCGCTTACCGTCCGCGACCAGATCCAGCAGGGCCTGCCCTCCGTTCAGCGCCGTAACGCGCATCCCGTTTTCGCTCAGGATACGGCCTGCCAGCTTCATATTTTTCAGATCATCATCCACCACGACGATCCAGGGTTCATATTCCTCTCCGTGCCTCCAGCCGGCAGTGCCGTTGGAATAGATCAGCTCCTCCACGCAGCTGACATCGGTCTTTTCAAAATATTCCGTACGCCGCCACGAATCCATGATCCTTTCGATGACCTTGTGGATATCGCGTTCCGCAACCATGGGAAGCAGAAGGAAGAACTGGTTTGCCGCGCACTGCATCATGATATCACTGTTGCGCAGCGAACGCATCAGCACGCCTCCCAGGCGGTCGCTGGCTTCCTCCAGGTTCAGACCCTCTCCGCTCTCCTCGGCGGGCGAAACGGTAAAGAGCAGCTTATACGCCTTTTCATGATAACGCTGGATATAGCGCATCATATAACGGTATACACCGGTAAACTCTTCGCGCTCCAGCCAGAGGGCGTGGGAGCCGATATTTCGTTCATCCAGCATATCGCTGATCCGCCGCAGATCTTCGATGGTCGATTCCTTACAGATATGCTTCCGCTGCTCATCGGCCGGCTTTTCCTGCCGTGCGCGCATGGGATTGTTCAGGATGTTCCGTATCCTCTTCTGCAGCACGCCGGGCACCAGAGGTTTACGGATAAAATCCAGCGCTCCCATGGACAGGCCTGCCGCTTCCGTATCTTTATTGTCGTCTGCCGTAAGGAACACGACCGGCACTTCCGCCAGGGACTTTTCCTTTTCCAGTTCCCTGAGCCGGCGGTAGGTTTCGAAACCGTCCATTCCGGGCATGAGAAGATCCAGGAGCACCAGATCCGGCTCGCCGTTCTCACGGATGTGCTCCAGAAGCGCTTCCCCGCTGCCCAGCGCCGTGACCCGCATTCCGTCCTCGCTCAGGATACGGCCGGCCAGCTTCAGATTCATCAGATCGTCATCGACAACAACGATCCATTCAACCGCCCCGTTCATTTCAACTCTCCCGTTCTGATCAGCAGATCGATCCCGTCGGCGATCTTTTTAAAATGCACCATAAACTCTCTGTGATGTTCCGTCAGATAGCTTTCATCCTTCTGCTTCGCCGCATTTTCCAGCCGCCGGGCTTCCTCAAAGACCGCGGTGGCACCTACCGTTCCCGAGGTGCTTTTCACGGAATGGATATGGATGCGGTACTGATCCCAGTCGCCTTCACTGAAGAGCCTGTCCAGCAGAACGATCTTTTCGTCCGCTGCTTTCACGTAATCGTCCAGCAGCTCATAGAAAAGGCTCCTGTCTCCCGCGCTGTGCTTCAGCCCCTCTTCCACGGAGATCCCGATCTCTTCCAGTCTGCTGTTATCCGCCGTGCTCTGCTCCTCCTTTTTCCGGGGTGCAAATTCCAGCACGATCATGCCGTTTTCCGGCTTTTTCCCTTCTGCCGGTATATAGCGTTTCTTCTTTTCCACGGTCCTGTGCCGGATATTGTCCTGCGGCAGATAAGAGAGAAGCTTCTGTTCCAGCTGCTCCACCTCAATGGGCTTGGAAAGATAATCGTCAAAACCCGCTCTCAGATAGGTTTCGCGGGCACCGACCACCGCATTTGCCGTGAGGGCGATGACCGTAGTGGCCTTCGTCAGGAGCTTCTTTTCCTGCATCCTTTTCAGTGTTTCGATCCCGTCCATTCCCGACATCAGATGGTCAAGGAAGATGATATCGTACTGCTTGTCGCGCACCAGTTCCAGTGCCTCTTTCCCGGAAGAAGCCAGATCCGGAGAGATCCCGTAGATCTTCATCAGGTTTTTGGCTACCTTCAGGTTCATGTCGTGGTCATCGACCACCAGTATGCGGGCTCCGCGGAGGAAGAGCGATGCGTCACCGCTCTGCTGACCTTCGCTCACGATGTAGTCGTCATAATTACCGATGGGGCGCACATCATCGACACCCTGGCGCAGGGTAAAGGAAAACTCCGAACCCCTGCCATACTCGCTGCTCACATCCAGCTGGCTCCCCATCAGCTCCAGCAGGCGGATCACGATGGTCATGCCAAGCCCCGTGCCTTCGATATTACGGTTGCGCTTCTCCTCGATCCGCGTAAAGCTTTCGTGGAGGCGTTCGATATCTTCTCTGCGTATGCCGATGCCGGTATCCTTTACCGAGACAAAGAGACGGAGATTGTCTCCTTCCCTGCCGTTATTGCGCATCGTGAGCCTTACCTCTCCCTCATCCGTATATTTTACGGCATTGGTCAGAAGGTTCATGATCACCTGGCTGATACGCACATCATCGCCCGTAAGCACGGAAGGAAGCGATTCATCGATATCCAGGACCAGCTTCAGGTTCTTTTCCCTGGCGCGTTCCGAAACGGAATTCTCCAGGTTGGCGATCATAGCTACCAGCTTATAGCTTACCGGTATGATCTCCATCTTGCCGTCCTCGATCTTTGAAAAATCAAGGATCGTATTGATCAGGGAAAGCAGGGTACGGCCGGCGCTCTGGATATTTGCGGAATATTCCAGGATCTGCCTGTCCTTTGCTTCACGCAGGATCATCTCGTTCATGCCGAGCACCGCATTGATGGGTGTACGGATCTCGTGGGACATATTGGCCAGAAATGCACTCTTGGCGTGATTGGCCTGGTCCGCGATCTCGATCTGCTGTCTCAGCGAAACGGACATGTTCTGCAGGCTGCGGGAAAGGATCGCCATTTCGTCTTCCCCTTCCATGCCCATATCCTCATCATAACAGCCATCCGCATGCAGCTCGGCCACCCGGGTTATATTTTTGATCGGCGCGGTGATGCTGCGTGCCCAGACCATGCTGAAAGCCACCGCAAAGATCAGGACGATCACGGCGATCAGGACCTCCGCGCTGATCAGCGATCTCTGGGGGGCGTTGATCTCCTGAAGCGGCGCGTACAGACCAAGGAGCATGCCGTTCTGCAGCCTCTTAAGGATCAGTTTCTGCTCCGTACCGTCACAGTCCCGGTAAGACAGCACGGTATCCGTTTCTTCCCCGCGCAGCTTTTCGAAATAGGCCCTGTCCTCTGCGGAAAGCTCTCCGGAGGAGGCACCTTCGGGAAACGCCTCATGATAGAGCAGCGTGCCGTTTCCGTCCATCAGGAATGCTCTTCCTCCCCTGTAAAAGGAGATCTGCGAAACGGCTTCCTTCATATGATCCGCGCTGCCGTCCTCTTCAAGGCTGTCCGCGCGGTACTCCGCCTCGGTTAGCAGTATCTGCGCGGAATCCTCATCCAGGATCTCCTGCGTCCTGCTCAGGGAGATATATACAAAACAGACCACCACCAAAAACATCAGGATCGTGATGAGCATGATCAGTTTTGTCTGTATCGACTTCATTTCGTCCGAAAAACCTCCGACGCAAAACAGCGGTCAGATTCCCGTATTCCTGACCTCCCCGCGCAAAAAACCACCTTATATCATAACATAACATCATGCTTACGTCAAAAGAATGCAGTGGGAAAAATAGTGTCTTCCGCCTGTCTTCACAGCTCACAGCAGTTTTCTGATCAGGGGAATGCACTTCAGGATACGGGTGATGAGCGCGCCGGCAAGAAAACTGAATACGACCCAGAGCAGGGAAAACCACAATCCGGGTACTTCTCCGGCACAGGCTTTTGAATATGCGGGATAGATGACCAGCTTCCACACGGGATCCAGAAGATAGACCCCCAGGCAGAGCGGCCCGAGGAAACGCATGACGGATGCAAAACGCCCTTCCGACAGGGCCGGATGTTTTTTCTCCATCAGACAGCGGACCAGCAGGAAAACAAAGACCGCCGTCACATAATCGAACATGCGGTAGTACTCTTCCGTGTAATTGATGCCCTTCAGCTCCATATATCCCAGCGTGCAGCCGGCACTGACGGCGATCCCCGCCGCGGATGCGGCAAAAAGAAACCACAGATGCTTTGCCTTCACTTTTTCGACCGGAACCCGCTCTGTGAGGAAATAGCCGCAGAGCGAATAGAAAAACGGCTGCACCACCGCAAGCGGAAATGACAGCTCCTCCGTAAGATAAAGTGGTTTGAGACCGCCTTTGAGCAGGCACCAGTTCACAAAAGGCAGGACGCTCCACAACAGCGCATGCCCGCACAGAAGCAGCAGCAGTTCCCTCTTTCCGCCCGCCTCAGCCATGGGCCGGAGAAAAGGAAGCATCAGGAGAAAGGAAAGATAAGCATAGAAAAACCAGTAACTGCCAGCGTTCGGTATATTTCCGGCAAGAAACGAACGGAGAAACGACAGGGGCGACAGATCCGCCTCCGTACCGTGACGGAATGCGATCAGGGCATTCAGAAGAAAGATCCCCAGCTCCGCGAGAAACAGAAGCAGCGCGAAGCGGGGGATACGCTTTTTCATCACAACGGAAAAATCCTCTTTTTTCTTCAGGAGCAGCGCACCCGAGATCATGAAAAAAAGAGGTACATTGATACGGTCAAAGAGAGTGAGCGCCAGATCGGCATAGCGCGCAGCGCCTTCGTGTACGGAATAGACCATCACCGCGGGCACATGATTGAGCAGTACCAGCAGTGTCGCCATTACCCGCAGGGTTTCGATCCAGACGCTCCTCTCTTTCTTCACCTCTTACAGCACTCCTTTGGCCGACTTTTCATCCGCAAAAGGCCCGGGGATCGCCTCAAGACCGCGGTGATTACCGAAATAATCCGTATCAAAGCGGATATCGCTGCCGTCCGGATTTTCAAAGCGCTGCTCCGGCTCAAATGCGAGACCGAGAGCGTCACTGGTGAGAATGCCGTTCTTAAAATCCTTCAGGAGTGTGAATACGTTCGTCTTCAGCGTGTATTTTCCGTTCTTTTCCACAAGCTCCACGCTGACTTTGTCCTTTTTATTCACAAGCTTTTTCTTTTCGTGCTTGCAGACATCAGCACCGTTAAAGTAGGCGTTGCCCTCTACCCATACGGGAAGATGACCGAAATGCGCGCTCGCCAGCGCGCCCATATCCGGCATGCCCTCCGGAGCAAAAGGCGCGAACCATTCCTCATAAGTCGGGAAGATATCGAAGGCCTTCGTCCCGACCACCGTGTAATCGGCATCCGCGGGCGTTTTCTTTTTATCTTCCACCTTGTACTTCTGGATAAAGATATTGTTATAGATCCGGTCGTCGCCGTGAAGGATGGTCATGAAGCCGGCCACTTCAGTGCGGTGACGGATGTGATAGGGCGTATAACGGGGCTCGCGCTGCCCGTTGACCACGCTGTCCACGCCGGAATTGATCAGGCTGAAGGAACCGAGGATCAGATTGTTCACACAGGCGATGCCTTCGCTGGGGATCGTCACGGATACCTTTGAAAGCAGGAGATTGTTGTCGATCAGCGTGGGGCCGTGTCCCACTTCGATAAAGACGTCGGTATTGAACATGCAGCCGGGGCCGCCTTTGATGCCGTCGGGACGCTGGTTGTCGTGCATAAGGTTCTGCGAGACCCTGGCACCCTGGGCTTCCCAGTCGAGCCATACGCCCATGATGCAGTCATGGATATGATTGCGGCGTATCGTCACGTCGATAGCCGCATGCAGCTTGATGCCGGCGGTCTCGGCGCCACCCAGCTGCGAGGAATTGCAGATATGATGGATGTGGCAGTCCTCGATCGTGGAGAAAACGCCGCCCATACGGCCTACGATACCGGTCTGCTCACAGTGATGGACATGGCAGCGGCGTATGATATGGCTGCCGACCCGCTCTTTGGTCCAGCCGTGGTACTGGCCGCGGCACACCGCATCCCGCTCCATCTGGGTCGGGCTCTTCACATGCCTTTTCGTAAAATACATATCGTTTTCGGGATCCAGGTATTTCCCGAGGGAAATCCCGCAGCAGCGGCTGCCGTAGATCTCACAGTCTTCGATGATCCAGCCTTTGGCCCAGTGGGGTCCGATCATGCCGTCCTGGTATGCGGCGGGCGGAGCCCAGGTAGTCGCCGCCTTGCAGACCGTAAAGCCGCTCACGCTGATGTAATTCACGAAATTCTTATCGGGCATGAACACATTGCGGCGGACGCTCAGTTCCACTTTTTCCTTATTGGGATCCAGTCCTTGGAAATTGGCGTAGAAAACGGTCTCGCTGCCGTCCTGCTCGGAATACCACTGATAAACGGCCTCCTCCGGATGCCAGGCAAAGGGATCCGCTTTTGCTTTGATGCATTCTTCCAGCGATACTGCCTCGTACATGGCCAGATCGTTCAGGAAAATGCTGCCCGTATGGCGCAGTATCGGTGAAAAATACCAGTCGCCGCATACAAGCGTGGTATAGGGATTGTAACTGCCGAAGACCGCGTTGTCCACACGGACCGTCCAGACATTTCCCTTGTATTTCTTCCAGCCCTTCAGCTCCTCCGCCCCGGTGATCACCGCCCCCAGCGGCACTTCGGAACGGTAGCAGATCGGCGCGTCTTTTGTCCCGGCATTTTTCGGGCAGACATACTCCCGGTAGATCCCCGGCGCTACAAGAACATCATCGCCCGCTTCCGCGATCTTTGCGGCATCCCCGATGTGCTTGAAAGGACGCTCCTTACTGCCGTCGCCCTCCCGCGGCCCGTTGATGTCAACGTAATACGTTCTTTTTTTCTGCATTGCCATAACCCTCCATCCTTTTGTGATACCTGCCCCCTGCCGCCTATGATAACATACTTTGCCGCGGCTGTGAACCGTATGCATAGCTCTTGCAATAAATGAAAAATATAGTAAAATAGAATAGGGTGTGCCTATTTTACGGGGGTTGATCATAAGAAAATGGACAACAAAGAGAAAAAACATAAGATAGCGGTATTCGCCAACGGGTGGAGCTCGGAATTCATCGGTCTGGTTCTGGACCGTATCCTGAAACGCGCCGAAGCCGATAAAACGGACGTGTTCATCTATGTTGATTTCGTACTCACGGCCCAGTCTCACAACATCAAGATCGGCCAGCTTTCCGTCTATGACCTCGTCAATCCCGAGGATTACGACGGAGCCATCATCATGGCCAATACCTTCAGCACCCCGGAAGAGACTCTGCTCATCCGGCGTATCTTTTACGACAGCGATCTTCCCATCGTCACAACGGAGGTGAAGATCCCCGGTATGTGCTGCATCAGCACCGGAAACTACAAGTGCATCTATGATCTTTCCAAACATCTGATCGAAGAACACGGCGTCCGTAAGGTTGTTTATATGCAGGGGAACGAGGGTAACCTTGAATGCGAAGAACGCCAGCGTGCTCTGGAAGACGCCCTGCATGAACACGGTCTGGAGCTGATGGATACGATACGCGGCGATTTCGGTTTCTATTACGCTTCCGAATTTGTAAATGACTGGATGAAAGAGCACCCGGAGCTTCCGGACGCCTTTGTCTGTGCCAACGACCTGATGGCGCTGGGCGTGATCAACCGGCTGCACAGTAAGGGCATACGCGTCCCCGAGGATGTGATCGTTACCGGTTTCGACCATGTTCACGAAGCCCAGACCTCCTATCCTCTGGTGGCCACGGTCTCAAGACAGTGGGAGAAGCTGGGTGATTATGCCTATGACGAGCTCATGCGGCAGATCGAAAAGCGCGATCCGGACGCCGACAAGCTCTATGACTCGCACTTCGTCGCCTCCGAAAGCTGCGGCTGCGATCCCGGCGAGGAAGCGATCCGGACCCGCTACGAACGGGTGCGTAATATCTATTCCGATTCGATCCAGACGGATATGCTGGAGTTCTTTTTCCACTCCAGTCATATGGAGATCGCAAAGATCCAGCGCCACGAACAGTTTCCCGAAGTGGCAAAGCAGCTGTGGGGCACTGACGAATTCCTGGGACATGATTACTGCATCTGCGTATCTCCCCTCCTTTTTGTTGCGGAGGATCAGAAATATGCGGAAAACGTAAAAGGCCCCCAAGGAAAAATGGATATCATATACGAGCGCAGGAACGGCGAATCGCTGCCTCTGCGCAGTTTCGACTGCTCCCGGCTCTATCCCGACTATGAAAAAGATCCGGAAGGTTCCGATGTTTACATATTTGCAACGCTTACAAACCACGAACAGATCATGGGATATCTGGGAGTAAAGAATTCCCCGGAAATACTTTACACCGTCAAGTTAAAGCACTGGCTGGACAATCTGGTGATGATGCTCACGACTGTCCGCCGCAACACCTTCCTTACCCGTACGAATGAAAAGCTCCGCTCGATCTTCATGACCGATTCGCTTACGGGCCTTTACAACCGTACCGGCTGCTCGGAAGTGCTCTACGCTTTCATCGATTCGCAGAAAAAGAACGGCAGACCTTCCAGTCTGGTCTTTGTCGACATCAACGGCATGAAGCAGATCAACGACGGATACGGCCACTTGAACGGCGACCTGGCCATCAAGGCAATCGCCAACGCGATGAAACAGTCCCTTCCGGACAACTGGCTGTTCGGACGCTACGGCGGCGATGAATTTATCGCGGTCGGCAACTATAAGGAAGGGCAGACCATCGAACGCTACCGCGGGATGTTTGACGACTCCCTGAAAGAAGTCATGAAAGGCCTGAAGGTTCCCTTCAAGCTTTCGGCCAGTGTCGGCATGTGCGTGATCAATGCGAATGATAGAGGCAGTATCGCCGATTACATACAGATCGCCGATGATTCCATGTATGAAGAAAAACAGCGGGCACACCGCGAAATGGGGATTGAATGAAAAATAAGTTAGGACCTTTTTCGGAATACGGACTGGACCGGGTGCTCATCACAGACGCCTGGTG
>JAEEGL016427767.1_pt1 | contig 33163 bp, 28 predicted proteins | sample 9134231 | NCBI WGS metagenome assembly JAEEGL01 (sample SAMN16246548, study PRJNA631951) | gut metagenome | biome: gut microbiome; feature: rumen; material: fiber-attached | host: Bos | place: Iran: Karaj | collected 2018-10 | reverse complement strand
TGCCGGCGATGGGGTTGTTGAGGTTGTACATGAACCTCAGTCGTCCACCAGTACCGCTTTGCACTACGCCTTTCATCAACTCGATCATCTTATAGGCGGTCACCTCGCTCATGGCCTCGTTCTCCTCGGGCGAGAAGCGTTGGATGACGTTGCCGTTCTTGTCTTCGATCTTGGTGATGAACATGGGCTTGATATACACGCCTTGGTTGGCGAAGGTGCTCATGGCACCCACCATCTCGATGAGCTTGAGGTCGCACACGCCGAGGCAGATGGCCGGGACGGGGTCAATCGGCGACTCCACGCCCATGCGTCGGGCCATGCTGATGACGGCCTGGGGACCGAAACGGTTCATGAGGTAGGCGGAGATCCAGTTGTTGGACTGCGCCAACGCATATTTCAGGGTGATCTCCTCGTTGATGTGCTTGCCGGCGTTCTTGGGCGACCAGAAGTCTCCGTTCTCCAGTTGAATGTTATAGGGGATGTTCGGAATCTTCGTGCACGGGGTGTACTCTCCTTCCTGCATGGCCAAGGCATAGAGGAAAGGCTTGAAGGTGGAACCCACCTGGCGTTGGGCCTGGGTCACATGGTCGTACTTGAAGTATTGGTAGTCGATGCCGCCGACATAGGCTTTCACGTGACCGGTGCGTGACTCGATGGAGACGAGGCTGCTCTGCAGGAACCATTTGTAGTACCAGATGGAATCCATGGGGGTCATCACGGTGTCGATGGGCCCGTTCCAGGAGAAGATGCGCATCTTCTCCGGGGTGTTGAAGTTCGCCACGATGGAGTCATGGCACATGCCCTCCTCCTTGAGCGCACGATAACGGTCGCTGCGTTTCATGGAGGTCTCGATGATCTTGTCGATCTTGTCTTTGTCGTTCAACGAGAAGGGGGCGTTCTTGTGTCCTTTCCAATGTTTATAGAAAAGCGGCTGCAGTTCATTGCCCATGAACTCCTTGACGGCGTCCTCGGCGTAACGCTGCATTCGTGAGTCGATGGTGGTATAGATCTTCAGTCCGTCACGGTAGATGTTGTAGGGCTTCCCGTCAGCGCGTGTGTGGTTTTTGGCCCACTCGGTCAGCTCTTTCCTCAGGTATTCCCTGAAGTAGGTGGCCTGTCCCACATTGTGGTCCATCACGCCGAAATGCGACATGTCGATCGGGATCTGGGAGATGGAGTCGTACTGGGCCTCGTCGAGATAGCCGTTCTTCACCATGCTTTTCAGCACCAGGTTGCGGCGCATCAAGGCGTTCTCGGGGTTGCGCACCGGACTGAATCGGGTAGGGGCGTTGACGACACCGGCCATCAGGGCGGACTCCTCGATGTTCAACTCCTTCGGGGTCTTGTCGAAGAAAGTCTTGGCCGCCGAACGGATGCCAAAGGCATTATGCCCGAAAGCCACCGTGTTGAGATACATGGCGATGATCTCCTCTTTCGAATAGTTGTATTCGAGTTTGGTGGCGGTGATCCATTCCTGGAACTTACGGATGACCAGCCTCACCGTGCTAAGGTTCTCGTCACGGGGGAAGAGGTTCTTCGCCAACTGCTGCGTGATGGTACTGCCGCCGCCGCGTTTCTTGCCGGTCATGACACCGAAGGCCACACGGAACAACGACTTGCTGTCGATGCCGGAGTGCTTCTCGAAACGCTCGTCCTCAATGCTGATGAGGGCCTGGGGAAGATAGGGGGACAGGTCGCTGTAATAGATGTTGGATCGGTTTTCCACATAGTAGGTGCCCAACACCTTGCCGTCGCAGGAGATGATTTCCGTGGCCAGGTTGGTCTGGGGATTCTCCAACTCCTCGAAGGAGGGCATGGTCCCGAACAAGCCTTTGGCTACACAGAAGAAAAACAAAATGATGACGACGATACCGATGCCGAAGATGGTCCACAGCACGCGTACGGCCTTTGAGCCCTCCTCGCCTTTCGCTGGTTTCTTATTGCTCTTGATTTGCATAGCGATCGTTTTTATGGTTGCTTCTCGATGAACAGCCCGATGTCGGAGATGCCTTTCAGCAAAGGTTCCCGCATCGCTTGCTCAATCTCAAAATGATAGGTTCCTTCCAATGGAAAACGCAGGTTGGGGTTCAGCATCACCTTCACGTCTCTCATGCTTCCGCTACCTTTGCCCAGCCATTGTCCTTCAGGCGACGCCAGGAGGCACTGGATGGTGTCGTGGGTCACGTTCTCATTGGGCAGGGTGGTGTGCAGAAACACGTAGAGGTTGCTGTAACGGTAGTTCTCCATGTGCCGCAACTCCAACCCGAAGGAATAGATGCCAAGGGTGTCGTTCACGGTGACGTCGAAAGGGATCCTGTTGTTGACGTCCCATTCCGCCTCGGGGATCACCACACGTTGCTCGAAGCCGTGATGGCCACAAGCCGACAGTATCACCATCCCCAGGAGGAGTGCTATTGTTCTTGATATTTTTCCCATTGTTTTCCCTTTTTGCGTTGGGAGACGCCATGTATGGCGTCTCTACTCTAATTTCTTCAGGTCGCCCTCGTTGTATCCTTCGTTGGTGTTGGTGTGCTGTTCCATGATCACGGCGAAATCCTCCAGCTTCTCGGGCTTCTCGCCTTTCTTGTTCAGTTCGATGATCTGCTTCACCTTGTCGACGGGGATGGCCATGATGTTGCTTTTGTCGGTGGTATAGGAATACCACATGATGCCCTTGAACACGTCATTCTTCTGGTGTACGGCATCACCGTTCTGGAACTTCAGCACGATGCTCGTGTCGGAGAAGTTCTTCAAGGCTTCCACGTAGGCCTCGTATTCAAAGTTCAGGCAGCACTTCAGTTTTCCGCATTGTCCGGCCAGCTTCTGGGGGTTGGGCGACAGCTGTTGCACCCTGGCCACATTGGTGGTCACGGATTGGAAGTCGCTGATCCACGAGGCGCAGCAAAGCTCTCTTCCGCAGGAGCCTAAGCCGCCTAACTTGGCCGATTCCTGGCGCACTCCGATCTGGCGCATTTCGATCCTCACATGGAACTCCTCGGCCAGTTTCTTGATCAGTTCCCTGAAGTCGACACGACCGTCGGCAGTGTAGTAGAAGATGGCCTTGGTCTTGTCGCCTTGGTATTCGATGTCGTTCAGCTTCATCTCCAGTCCGAGGTTGTCGGCGATGGCGCGAGTACGATATAAGGTACTGTCTTCCAATGCAATAGCGGAGAGCCATTTCTCCACGTCATTGGGTCTTGCCCGACGGTATACTTTTTTCATCTCCTCGATGGGCGTGCGGAACTTCTTGCGTTTCATCTGGTGTTCCACCAGGGCGCCCACCATGGTGACGATGCCGATGTCGTGACCGATGGCGGCTTCCACGGCAACCAGTTCGCCTTCTTGCAGGTCCAGATCCTCAGGGTAGAGGAAAAAATCCTTATGATCATTCTTGAACCTCACCTCAGCAATGCGCGGCGTTCCTTCCATCTCCACGCCTTCATAGTCCTTCATCCAGTTGAACTCGTTCATCTTACAACCGCCGCGGTTTAGCACCTTCTGTCCTGCCACATATTCTCCACGGAACTTGCAACAGCCTCGATTGAAGATGGGATCCTTCAGGCTGGGTTTCGATTCTGTTGCTCTGCTTTTATAGTAATCTTCTGACATTTTTCAAAAAATAGATGTTCAAACCTGCAAAAATAGAAAAAAATTCGTTTCTTTGCTTAAATTTTCAAGTGGATCAATCCTCTGCAACAGGTAACAAATCAACAACAATATCATTAAACAGACAAGTCATGAAAAAACTAGGCGGATTAATCGTTATCTTAGTAATTCTCGGAGCCATCGTATTTTGGGGTGTTGGCATCTATAACAAGTTGGTTTCCAAGCAGGAAACGATGGAGCAGGCCGTGGGTGACGTCCAGGCAGCTTATCAGAAGCGTGCCGACCAGATTCCCAACGTGGCCGCAACGGCGAAACAGTATTCGGACTATGAGAGTGAGGCTTTCACCAATATCGTGGAAGCACGTGCCAAAGCGACTTCAACGACGCTCGATATGGCCAATATGACGGACGAGCAACTGGCCAACTACCAGAAAGTGCAGGATGAACTCATGAAGACCATGAGGGCGAACCTCAACGTCATCGTGGAGCGCTATCCCGACCTGAAGGCCAACACGCTCTACCTCAACCTTCAAGAGAGTATTGAGAGTTGCGAGAACCAGATCTCCAACGCTCGTCGTAATTTCAACGAGAAGGCTAAGGATTACAACCAGACGCTGCGTCGTTTCCCGAACAACGTCATCGCCGGCTTCTTCAATTTTGACAAGATGCCGTATTTCCAGGCTTCGGAAGGTGCTGAGCAGGCCCCCGATGTCAAGGAACTCTTCAACGAATAAACTTACAGCGACTTATAGCTGGGCGAGAAGGTGTCGCCTTGGCTGAGGTCACCCGTTTGCAGACCCTTCTTCAGCCATCTCATACGCTGTTGTGAGGTGCCGTGGGTGAAGAGGTCGGACTGTACCTGACGGTAGCCGGCCTGTCTTTGCAGGTAGTCGTCGCCGATCTTCTGAGCAGCGTCGATGGCCTCTTGCAGGTCGCCTTCCTCCAGCGAGTTGAACATCCTATTGTCGTAATAAGCCCAGACACCCGCATAGAAATCGGCTTGCAACTCGATACGCACGCTGGTCTCGTTGTATTTCGGGTTGTTCTTGCCGTATTGCGCCATCTGCTGATGGGCGGCGTCCAAGGTGCCTAACTGGTTCTGGACATGGTGTCCCACCTCATGGGCGATGACGTAAGCATAGGCGAAGTCGCCGTCAGCCCCGATCTGTCTCTTCATGCTCTTGAAGAAGTCCAGGTCGAGATATATGGTTTGGTCCACGGAGCAATAGAACGGTCCCGTGTCGGCAGTGGCGTTGCCGCAACCTGTACTTACCGCACCCGAGAAGACGACCATCTTGGGAGGCTGATAGGTCCTTCCGTATTGTCTGAACACCTTGGCCCAGACATCCTCGGTACCTGCCAGGATCTGCTTGCTGAACTGCATCAACTCTTTGTCGACTTCACTATAATCCTGACCATCGGTGTACTCAGTGGTGGCACCGCCTTGGGTCATCTGTTGCAAGGTGCTCGCATCGGGAGCCCTGCCGGTCAATAACCAAATGAGTCCTACAATAAGGAGGCCTCCCAAACCGATGCCTCCGGCCTTTACTGCACCGCCCTTACCACGGCGGTCTTCCACGTTGGAACTTTCTCTGCGTCCGTCTAATCTCATGGCTTTAGATTTTTAAAAACATCGTACAAAGATAACAACAGGTTTTGAATTATTATCAAAAATCTTTCTTTTTTGTTTTGGCTTCGTTGAAAAAAACAATTGTGGTTTGATTTATTCTTCTTACTTTTGTTTTCAGATACAAAAGCGCCTATCCCAGACAATAAACATAAAACATACGACTATGGCTTATCAAGAAGTAAAAAGAACCTCTTACGGCAAAAACGTGGGGAATTCCTTCAAAGGGACCTTCCTGGGTATCTTGCTAGTGCTCCTTGGCACCATCCTGATCTTCTGGAATGAGAACCGTTCCATTAGCACCTATAAGGCGATCGGACGTGCCCAGGATGCCTGCGTGGAGATGCCGGACATCAACACGGTGTCGCCGGAGTTCGACAACAAGACGGTCCACTGCACCGGTGTGGCTTCCACCAAGGAGCCTCTGACCGATGAGAACTTCGGCGTGACCGCCAACGCCCTCTGCATCAAGCGTGAGGTGGAGTACTATCAATGGGTGGAGCATTCCAAGACCGTCACCAAGGAGAAGATCGGTGGCGCCACGGAGGAGACCACTACATATACCTATGAAAAGGAATGGACTTCCTCGCCCCAGACCAGTTCCAAGTTCAAGGACCCGGCCTATCAAGGACGCAACTTCGTCTATCAAAAGGTCGAGGAGAAGGATCTCATTCCCGAGAAGGTCTTCTTTGGCGCTTATCTGTTGCCTGACTTCATCGTGAACTCCATCAAGGGCGATGAGAACGCCGAGGTGAGGATGGATGCCGACACCAAACATCAATGGAACAACGCCATCAAGGCACAGTTGGGACTGACGGATGAGGCTGACATCAACTATGTCAATAGTTACGATAACGTGGTTTATTTCGGCCCCGACCCGAACAAACCCGAAGTCGGCGACGTCCGCGTCACGTTCACCTATGTACCTAACGACCAGGAGATCTCCATCATCGCCAACACATCAGGCAACACGTTCACACAATATGTTGATAAGAAGAACGGGAGAAACATCTCTTCGGTCGCCATGGGTAACGTTCCCGCCGAACAGATGTTCGAAAACCTGAAGAGCAACAACCGGATGCTGACTTGGGGCCTACGTTTGCTCCTGCTGCTGATCATCATCGCGGGTTTCAGGAAGATGTTCTCCTTGGTTTCCACCGTGTTCAAGGTGATTCCTTTCCTGAGCAAGGGCATTGGCAAGATCGTGGGTTTCGCCTGCACGATCCTCGGTTTTATCTGGACCCTCCTCTTCACCGCCATCGCCTGGATCGCGGTTCGTCCGGTGTTGGGCATCTCCCTCCTGGTGGTCGTCGTAGCCCTTATCGTTTGGCTTGTGAGACGTAGCAAGAAAAAAGCCGATGAGGAAGCCGTCACCGAGACCCAATCCTAATTTTTGATCATTCATTCCTAAAACCTAAACAACATGATCGTATACGTAAATGACACTCCCGTAAAAACCTATTACGGAGCCAAAGTGAAATCAGCGGTCTGGGCTTATTTCAGAGACCACGACATGCCCTCCAAGACTGTCGTCAAGGAAGTCAGGGACGCCTATGGAAATCTCATCGACTGGAATGGTTCCATCCGTTCCAATGCCAAGATCTACTTCAAGCTCTAAAAAAGTCGTTTAGAGTTGGAAGTTTGGAGTTTGGGAGCCCCGACGGGGCGCAAGAATACAGGTGGGGCAGTAAGTCCCCGAGTTTTGGAATGAAAATTGATTTTTTTCGCATCAAGTTTAACCCTTAAAAACTAAGCATCATGAAAACCAAGAAATTCTTAATGACTTCCCTGTTAGTGATAGGGATGTTCATCGCCAAAGCAGCGAACGGCTTCCCGCCAGAATTGGTCTTGGTCTCACAACCCGTGTTGACCTACAATGCCAATTCGGTGACAGTGTACTACGATGTGCAAAACATAGGTGATTATACGTACAGAGGCGACATCTATATCTATCTGGATCCAGATGATCATTACTACTACGCCAAGAAGTACGTGAGAGTTTGCCCCGGTCGAATCAAGAGAATCGCCCTGAGCATCCCAGCCTATCGCCCGAATCCATCCTGGGTCTATACGGTGATGCCGTATTATGAATTCGGCAACGAGCTTTACAGCTTCACCACTTTCGAATACTTCGAGCCGCTTCGCTTCTGCTGGAACGGTTATCGCAACGAGCCTTGGGTGGTCATCCATGTCGGTCCTCGGATCCGTCACTACACCCGTCCGAACCCCTATCGTTTCTACTATGATGGATACTATCCCATCCTGCCTCCGCCTCCAGGTGGCTATCCTCCAGGCTATTTCGCCGGGATGAACCCCCTGAACCCGATGCACCACACCTATGGGTATCATCACCACACCGGCGGCTATCCGGCCAACTACTACCCGTCACATGAGATTCCGGGCTACAACCACAACGACGGCAACGCGCCCGCCACGGTGGTCCGCCCCTCCGGAGGTAACACCTCGGGTAGCATGAGCTCAAGGATCGACAACACCGGCACGGCAAACCGCCCGAACAACAACGGTAGCAACACCGCGGGTAGCATGAGTTCGAGGGTTGACAACAACTCCAGCGGCGCCACGACTCGCTCAGACAACAACTCCAGCAGCTCGGGTCGTACCGACAACAGCAGCTCAGGTCGTACCGACAACAGTAGCTCTGGCCGTTCCGATAGCAGCAGCTCCAGCCGTACCGACTCTGGATCGGTGAGTCGCCCAAGCGGCAACAGCAGCAGCACCAGTAGCACTACCAGCCGTAGCGATAGCAGCAGCAGTTCCAGCCGTAGCGATTCTGGCTCAGTGAGCCGCCCCAGCAGCAACAGCTCCAGTGGGACCTCCAGCCGTTCCGGATCAAGCGACTCCAGTAGCAGTGGTCGTTCCAGCAGCTCCAACAGCTCCAGCAACTCCGGACGCTCTGGTAGTAGCAACTCAAGCTCCTCAAGAAGCGGTAGCACCCCATCTCGCAGCAGATAACAAGTAACCTCTTCTTCATAAAAATGGGTTCCGCGCTTTGAAGCGCGGAACCTTTTTTTTATCTTTGCCTGTTAAAAATGTAATCCATGGAGAACATCATACAACTAGTCAACGGATGGGTGTGGAGTCCAGCGTTGGTGTTTCTATGCCTGGGGGCAGGACTATTCTTTTCTTTTGGGACGCGTTTTGTGCAGGTGAGACGCTTTGGCGAGATGGCTCGTCTGCTGTTTTCGACGGACCAGTCCCAAAAGACAGGCATCACCTCGTTTCAGGCTTTCTCCATGGCCCTGTCGGGTCGTGTCGGGACAGGCAATATCGTAGGTGTGGCCACGGCCATCGGCTATGGCGGTCCCGGCGCCATCGTGTGGATGTGGATTATCGCTTTCCTGGGTGCCGGATCGGCTTTTACAGAGGCGACCTTGGCTCAGGTCTTCAAGGAAAACCATAAAGGCGAGTACCGTGGAGGTCCGGCCTATTATATCGAGAAAGGGCTAAGAGCCAAGTGGCTGGGCGTGATCTTCGCCATCTGTGCCGTGGTGGCCTGCGGCTTGTTCCTTCCCCCGGTTCAGTCCAACGGCATCGCCATGTCATTCGCCAACACCTTCAATGTCAACACGGCCTGGATCGGGCTGGGTGTGGCGCTTCTGATTGGCATCGTCATCATCGGCGGAGTGAATCGCATCGCCAACGTGGCTCAGATCGTGGCGCCTTTCATGGCCATCATCTATATCCTTTTGGCCATCGTTATCTTGATCATCCATGCCTCGGAGGTGCCTCAGGTGTTCGGCGACATGATTCGGAGTGCCTTTGGACTCAACGAGGCCATCGGCGGCATCTTGGGTAGCACGATCTCCTGGGGCGTCAAGCGTGGCATCTACTCCAACGAGGCTGGACAAGGCACGGCTCCTATCGTGGCTGCGGCGGCCAAGGTGTCGCATCCGGTGAAGCAAGGCATGGTGCAGGCGTTCTCGGTGTATGTCGATACCTTGCTGGTCTGTACCGCCACGGCCGTGATGATCTTGGCTTGCAAGACCTATAACGTCTATGACGCCCAAGGTGGCCTGCTGTTCACTTCACCGGTCGTCCAACTGGGCGAACCAGATGTGTCCTACACCACCGCGGCCATCAGCACCCTGATCGGGCCAAAGATCGGCGGACTGATCATCTCTTTTGCCCTCTTCTTCTTCGCCTTCACCACCATCATGGCGTATTACTACTATGCGGAAACCAACTTGGTGTATCTGTTCGGGAAGACCCGCAGGGAGAAGATGTTCATCTGGATCTTGCGCATCAGCCTCATCGCCTCGGTGTTCTATGGGTCACTGAATAAGGCAAGCCTGATGTGGTCGTTGGGCGACATCGGCGTGGGCCTCATGGCCTGGATCAACATCGTTGCCATCCTGCTGTTGTCGAGGATCGCCTTCCGTTGCCTGCGTTCCTATGAGAAACAGAAGAAGGCCGGAAAGGAACCGAAATTCGACGCCGATGAACTTAATATCAAAAATGCGGATTTCTGGAAGAAAAATTCCTAACTTTGCGCCTTAATCTAACAATTCAACAATCCATGACAGTCAGAACAAGATTTGCCCCAAGTCCAACGGGTTATATGCATATCGGCAACCTCAGGACGGCCTTATATGCCTATCTTTTTGCCAAATCGCAACACGGAAAATTCGTGCTTCGTATCGAAGATACCGACCAGAAGCGTTATGTGGAAGGCGCCACTCGTGTGATCTACGAGACGCTGGAAACGGCGAACATCCATCATGACGAAGGTCCGGATGTGGGTGGCGACTACGGTCCGTACGTCCAGAGTGAGCGTAAGGCTCTGTATAAGGAATATGCCATGAAGCTCATCGAGAAGGGTGCCGCCTATTACTGCTTCTGCGCCAAGGCCGAGGAAGAGAGTCCCGAAGGAGAAGAGGCCCCGGAGAATCCCTTTGAGAGCACCTGCCATTGCCGTGACTTGAGCGCCGAAGAGGTGCAGAAGAACCTGGCAGAGGGTAAGCCTTACGTCATCCGTCAGAAAGTGCCGCATGAAGGTACCACCACCTTCAACGACCTGGTGTATGGCGAGATCACCGTGGAGAACGAGACCTTGGACGACCAGATCCTGCTGAAGAGCGACGGCATGCCGACCTATAACTTTGCCAACGTCGTCGATGACTATCTCATGGGCATCACGCATATCATCAGAGGCAGCGAGTACCTCTCCTCGAACCCGAAATACATCCTGTTGTATCAGGCTTTCGGATGGGAGGTGCCTTGCTACATCCATCTTCCTTTGATCAACGGGAAGAACCCCGACGGCACGGTGAGCAAGCTTTCCAAACGTCACGGAGCGGTGAGTTTCCAGGCGCTGGTGGAGGAAGGCTATCTGCCGGAGGCGATCATCAACTATATCGCTTTGTTGGGCTGGTCACCGAAGAACGAACGCGAGATCTTCAGCATGAATGAGCTTTGCGAGGTGTTCTCCGTGGCGGGTCTGCACAAGAGCCCAGCGGTGTTCGACTACCAGAAACTGGACTGGGTGAACGCGCAACATATTCAGGCGATGCCGATCGAGAAGTTCTCGGAGATGGCCTTTGGCTATTCCGGCGTGAAGGGGACTTTCCTGGAGGAGAAATGGGCGAAGATCGCCACTCTGATGCAGCCGCGTATCAACAAGTTCTCGGATATTCCCGAAAAACTGAAGTTCCTCTATGAGGTGGCGCCGTATGATGTGCAACTGTACGTCAACAAGAAGAACAAATCGACCTTGGAGAGTTCGGTGGAGATCCTGAAGATGACCATCGATGCGGTGAATAAGATCGACCGTTGGGACGAGGAGACCTTGAGCGAGGCCTTCGGCAAGGTGGCTGAGGAGCACAGCATCAAGTACGGCCCGCTGATGTGGCCTTCACGCATCGCCATGTCGGGTCTGCTGGCCACTCCGGGTGGTTCCACGGACATCATGTATCTCATCGGCAAGGAAGAGACGCTGAAACGCCTCCAAGCCGGCATCGAGTTCATTCAATCCCAGGGATAATAGCGGATCCCGTTAGTTGTTTGTATTTTACCAGGTTGAGCTTGTAATCCATCCTGCTGTCACTGAGTTCGTTGAGGCTCTGGTGGACGAGCGTCTGGGCTTCGAGCAAGTCGGATAGTGGCACCAAGCCGGCTTCGTAGTAGTCGTTGACAATCTTCAGGTTGGCTTGGGCGTCGCTGAGGGCGGTCTGTGCCATGTCGATACGCAGCCAACTCTGTTCGAGGTTGAACCAGGCCTGGTTGGTCTGCATCTGCATCTTCTCGGTGAGGTCGTTGCGGTTGTTTTCGGCGATCTGGGCGTCGAGGTTGTGTTTCTTCAGTTTCCAGGCGGTCTTGTGCCAGTCGGTGATGGGCACTTGCAGCACGGCGAAGACCATGGCGTTGGTTTTGGGGTCGTCGAGGACGGTGTGATAGTTGGCGCTGCCGCCCACGAGGAGGGAAGGCAGGGCTTCGCCGAGGGTCATCTTCTTTTTCAGTCTCTCGGCTTTCAGCGACAGGTCGAGGAGTTGTGACTCATGCCGTTGCGCCACGGCTTCGGCGGGGTCTTGGTAGTAGACGGTCGGCGCCGTCTCTAGGCCGAGGGTGTCGGTGAGCGTCAGGGTCTGTCCCTCGAGACCGATATATTGGGCCAAGGCCATCTTGAGGAGGACGATGCCGTTCTCCACCTTCTTGCGGTTCAGGTGGCTCTCGTTTTTCTTGACGGTGACCTTATATTGGTCGGTGGGCATGGCCAGTCCTGCTTCGATGGCGCCTTCGAGGTCCTTGCTGAGCGTGTCCAGCAGTTGGTCGAGTTGGTTCAGCGTTTGGATCTTGTCTTGTAAGGCGACGATCTGCCAGTAGAGGCATTCCGTCTGGAGGGCGACTTCATCGCTTTTGATCATGGACTGGTACTCGGCGGCTTCGATGCCCAGTTCGGCCAGACGGTTTCCATTGCGGATGCGCCCTCCGGCATAGAGCGGCTCGGTGGCCATCATGTTGAGCACGACGCCGTTTTGGACGAAGGAATAGGATTTCTGAAGGCCGAGGAGGCCGCCGTATTGGGCATATAGGTTATAGAGGGTCTGTCGGACCAGGGCGTTGTCGATGTCTTCGATGCCAAAGTTGATCATCGGGTTCATGGCGTCGAAGGCCAGCGCCTGTGCCGAGAGGTTTGGGAGATACGCTGTCTGGGCTTCCTTCTTCGTCGCTTTCGCCTTGTCGATCTCGAGTTGGGCGTTCTTCAGCGGGAGGTTGTTTTTCAGGGCCAGGTCGATGCAGTCTTGCACCGAGAGGCGCAGGGTGTCTTGGGCCTTGGTCGAAAGAGGTCCGATGAGGAGGAGTGCTATGAGGATGACGGGCGTTTTCATTCGGTTTGCGGTTGGAGATGTTTCTTGCTGTATCTGAAGATCTGCCAGTACATCACCGGCATCACGGCGAGGATGATGACCATGGAGAGGATCACGCCGAAGCAGATTACGACGCCCATAGGCATCCAGAGCGGGTTGCGGGTGATGATCATGGGAAGCACGCCGAGGGCTGTGGTGGCGGAGGTGAGGAAGATGGGCCTCATCCGTCGGCTGCCTGCCTTCATGGCGGCTTCCTTGGCCTCGAGGCCGACATCCATGCGGAGGGTCTCGGCGTATTCGTACATCACGATGCCGTTGCGGACGATGATGCCGATGAGGCTGACAACGCCGAGGAGGGAGGTGATGCCGAAGTCAAGGCCGAAGAGCCATTCGCCGAAGAAGGCGCCGAACATGCAGAGGGTGCTGGAGCACAAGGTGAGGATGGCGAGGTTGACTTTCTTGAAATAGGCCACGAGGAAGGCAAACAGCACCAGGATAGCGGCGATCAGGCTTTTCAGCAGTTGGGGGATGACCATGGTGTTGATGGAGGAGAGCCCGCCGTATTCGATGCTCACGCCCTCGGGGAGTTGGGGACGCACCTCGGTGTCGATGTAGTGTTGGATCTTCTTCATGCTGGCGGTCTGCGACTTCCAGAACTTCATGTCGGCGGCGAGGGTGATGGCGCTTTTCCCGTTATGATGGGTGAGCTGTGCCGGATGCCAGTCGGGACTGATGTCGGCCACCTGTCGCAGAGGCACGTTGGTGCCGGGGATCGTCGTCGGGATGAGTTGGTTCTGGACGGACTCGTAGTCGTTGGGGTCGTATAGGGTCTGCGAATAGAGCTTCACGGGGATGCCTCGGTCGCCTTCCCAGAGGGTGGTGAGCGGCTGTCCGTCGAGGCTGGTGGCCAGTTGCAGGGAGAGGATGCCTTTGGTGATGCCGAGACGGGCGCATTCCTCGGGTTTCATGGTCACCTTGACGGAAGGGGTAAGCTCGTCGTAGTCGGAATGGACCCAACGCAGTTCGTCGTCGAGGGTGAGCATGTAGTCCTTGATCTGTTGGGCGACGGGGGCGGTTTGCTCATAGTCGTCGCCATAGACATAGATCTCCACGGGGGTGGAGACGGCCTGGTAATCCATCTGGCGGAAGCGCACATGGGCCTCGGTGAAGTAATAGGCGTAATGGTCGTCCATCTCCTTGAGCAGGTCCTCGGTGGCTTGTTTGGAAGTGGTGTTGACGACGAGTTGTGCGAGGTTCTTCGCCGGGATGCTTGGCGCGTAGGTCACATGGAAACGGGGTGCGGTCTCGCCGATGAACGCGGTGATGGAGGTGACCCTGGGATCGGCGAGCATCATGTGTTGCAGGGAGTCGGTGATGCGGGTGGTGGCTTCGAGACTGCTGCCTTCGGGGAGACGGATCTCGACGGCGAAGATGTCGCGTTCGGCGTTCGGCATCATCTGCACGTTGAGGGCGAGGAACATGAAGACGCCGAGGGCGATGGAGACCAAGCCCATGCTGATGGTGAAGTGCGGGTGCTTGAAGCAGTGGTTCTGCATCTTGTCGTAGAGGCCTTGCAGCCATTTGAAGAACCGCATCTGCGCCTTCAGGAAGCCGTTGTGTCTCGGCCGTTCGGTCTCCGGCTTGATGAACAGGATCTCCAGCGAGGGGATGACGAGCATGGCGTAGGCCAGGGAGGACATCAGGGAGAAGGCGACGGTCCAGGGGAAATACTGCACGAAGTCACCCAGAGGCCCGGAGATGATGCGGGTCATGGGGAAGAACATGGTGGCGATGGCTGCCGTGGCGATGAACATGGGCATGAATAGCTCCTTGGCGCTCGAGGTGGCGGCCTTGTAAGGCTCCACGCCTTGGCTGAGTTTGTCGATGTAGCCGTCGATGTTGATGATGGAGTCGTCGACGATCATGCCTAGCACGACGATGAGGGCGGCCAGGGTGACGGTGTTCAACTCGATGCCGAAGAGGTACATCAGTCCGATGCTCATGGCGGTGCAGATGGGCAGACCCGAACTGGCGACGAGGGCGGTGCGGAAGGGGAAGAGGAGCAGCATCACGACGATGACCACGATCATGGAGATGAGCAGGTCACGGAGGAAAGACCTCACGGAGCGGTCCACGACCTTAGGCTGGTCGGTGATGCGGTACATCTCCACGCTGTCGGGCAGGGTCTCCTTGAACTCGGCCAGCACCTTCTCTACGGCTTTTCCGTAGGCGACGATGTTATAGCCCTTACGCATCTCGACGGAGATGATGAGGGCGTCGTTACCGTTGAAGTTGACCACGTTGGAGGCTGGGGCGAGGCGACGTTCGACGGTGGCGATGTCACGTAGCCTGACGGCGTTGCCTGTTGCATCGGAATAGACGATCTGTTCCTCCAGTTCCTGTTCGGAGACCACGGGGTTCTCGATGTGCAAGGCGAAGTCGAAGTTGTCCGTCGTCATGGAGCCGCTGGTGGTCAGCATTCCCTGCGAGGCATATTGCAGCATCAGGGTGTTGGGGCTGATGCCATAGAACGAGAGCTTCTCCTTGTCGACGGTGACGGCGATCTCTTCCTTGCGTTGTCCCATGACGCGCACGTTGCCTGTCTGGGGGATCTCGCGCAGGCGGTGGGTGAGGTCGTCGGTGTATTCCTGCATCTCACGGTAGGTCTTGTCGGGCGACTCCATGGCGATGAGCAGGGAGGAGGTGTGGCCGAAGTCGTCGATGACGGCGATAGCCAGCACTCCGGCAGGGAAGCCCAGGGTCTTGTTCTCGTTGATCTTCTGTCGGATCTTTGTCCATACCATGGCGTAGTCGCTCTGTTTCAGGTCAAGCATCACATAGATGTAGCAGATGCCTTCCTTGGAGATGGAATAGGTGTTTTTGCGGTCGACTTCGGGGATGGTGAACAGCAGTTGTTCCAGGGGTTTGGTGAGTTGTGCCTCCACCTCTTCGGCGTTGGCGCCGGGATAGACGCCGGCCACGATGCCTTGGGGATAGGAGAACGCCGGGAACTCGTCCTTCTTCATGTCGAAGAGGGCATAGACACCGAAGGCGACGATCACGGCTACGATGACCCAGACGATCTTCTGATGCCGGATGCTGCCGCCGATGATGCCATCGGGTCTCTTCTTCCTGTTGATGAATATTCTGTTCTCCTTTTCCATGATTACTGTGCTGCTTGTCCTTGGACTCTCATCCCCTCGCTGACTTTCTGGTAGCCTTCGACGATGACGCTGTCGCCCGCCTGGAGTCCTTCGTCAACGATGACGCCTTTGCCCGAGTAGCCTGAGAGGGTGATGGGCCGGCGGGTGGCTCTTCCTTCGCTGACGATCCAGACGAACTTGCCGTCGTTGTTGATCAGGACGGCGTTGGCCGGGATGACGATGCCTTTGCTGATGCCGCTTGTCAGGGAGACCTTGCCGATCATGTCCGGCACGAGTTCACTGTCGGGATGGTCGATGAGCACCTTGACGGGGTAGCTATGGGTGATGAGGGAGGCGGCCATACCTTTCTCCACGACTTTTCCTTGGTATTGGCGATCTCCCAGGGCGGGGATGACGATCTCCGCAGGGTCGCCGATATGGATCTGATGGATCTCGTTTTCCGGGACGGTGATCTTCACGGAGAGGCCCTTGGTGCTGATGAGACGCAGGGCGGGTTTCAGCGGGGTGATGTTCTCGCCGAGTTCGACGTTGACGGCGGTGATGGTGCCGCTGAAGGGGGCGGAGATGACATTCTCCATGAGCATGGCGTTGGCCAGGTCGACTGCGGCCTGGGCTTTCTCGAGGTTGGCGACCATCTCGCGCCATTTGATCTCCGGGAGGCTGCCGTTGTCATAGACTTTCTTGAGTCGGTCGTAGGCGTCTTGTGCCTGGTCGAGGGTAGCCTGGGCGGAGTGTAAGGTGCTCTCCATCGAAGGGGAGGAGACGCGGGCCAACTCCTGGCCTTTCTGCACCTTGCTGCCTTCCTTGACGTTGAGGCGCTCGAGGATGCCGCCATATTTGAAGGCGAGGTCGATGGACTGGCCTTCCTGGAGGTTACCGGGATAGCTGTTGCTGACGATGCCGTCGGTGTAGTCGATGGACTGGATGCCGACAGGGATGACCCTTTCTTCCTTCTGTCCACCGATGAGGCGTTGTTTCAACTCCTGGGTGGTGTTGGAGTCGGAGCATCCCAAGAGCAGGAAGGGGATGATGGCGATGATGTGCTTTGCTTTCATGGAGGTATCAATTGCGGTAAGCGACCATCTTGACGTCTTCTCCATCAATGTGGTAGGTCAGGTTGCCCACCTTCACCTTGCCGTGGTAAGTCATGCTGAAGAGGAGATTATCCTGGTCGTAGAGATGTCCAACGGCACGGACCGTCATGGGCGCCTGTATGTTGGTCTGGGCGTCGATGCTGAAATCCATGGGACTGCGTTGGTATTCATTCAACTCGATCACGTTGCCGTCGCAGAAGCCTTCCGTCACGATCACATCGTCGTTCAAGTAGTTTATGATGACGACAGCCTTATCCTCATGGCCATCGAGGGTGGCGATGTTGAGTTGGCCGATCTCACGGGGAAGCTCAAAGGTGATGGCCGCCGGCGGGACGGTGTCGAAAATGGTTGCCTGCCGTTGGATTGTGACCAGTCCGGAAGTCTTGAAGGAGTAGTCGCCACGGAAGGCGTCAAGGCCGCTTTTGCTGCATGCGCTAAGCACGAAGAGGCAACATAGGGTGACGAAAAGAATCGTTTTTTTCATGATAGACGGTGTTGTTTCTAAAGGGGCTGCAAAATTACTGAGGTTTTTTTTGACTGCACTTCATTTTGAATGGTGGTTTTTTCCTCATTTAAGTTTGAAAAGGAAGAAATGACCATTTTGAGTTGTTGGGTTTTCTCGAAGTCGGCTTCGATCTTCTGCCGTGTGGCCTCGATGTTGTCGGGTTCGAAGAACGGGATATCCCGGATGAGGATGTCCTTCTTGTCCTTGTCCATATAGATCTTGTCGACGGTCTCCTTGGCATGGTCCAAATCACCTTCTTCGATATAGATCTGGGCGAGGGTGAAGTAGGGATCCAGGTAGTTCGGGCTGATGCGGATGGCTTCGTTGAGGTAGGACTCAGCGGCTTCGAGGTCATGGTTCAGGTAGTAGGCATCATGGCCGAGCGCGTGGAGGTTCTTCTTGTCGTAGGGGGCGTGCCGATAGGCTTCTTGAGCGTCGCTGTAGGTCGTGGGATGGCGTTCTTCCTTGATTTTGGCGATTCCGACGAAGACCGTCAGGGCGGTGAGGACGAGAAAGACGATGTTCCAGGCCTTGCCGAGAGGTTTTTCCTTGGCGCTGAAATGGAAGAGAATGGACTGGAGGATGCCCAGCCATAGGAGATGCTCGACCCGGCTGTTGGGGTAATCGAAGAAGGCGTTGACGGCGCATCCGATGACGATGCTGAGGATGATGGCGCCGAAGAGGAAGGCTTTCCGGTCCTTGGTCTCGGTGATGGCGAAGAACGAGAAGACGATAAGCGCGCAGAGGAAGGCGAAATAGGCGAGGAGTCCCGGATAGCCGCATTCCGCCAGCAGACCAAGGTATTCGTTGTGTGGCTTGGTGAAGTGGATGTTCCAAAGGTCGGCGCGGTAGAGTCCATCCAACCCGGCATCGGGGAAGCAAGTCGACCAGTTGCCGGCGCCGCATCCTAAGATAGGGTGCTTGTCGACGAGGTGATAAGTCTTGTTCCACAACAGGGTCCTCTCGACGAGTGAGGAGGTGCTTAGCATGTCATATTCGATCTCGCTTTGCTCCGTGGTGCGCGGGAAGGAGCGTTTCGTGAACTGACGGAGCAGTACGGTGATAAACACAAAAGCCAGCACGATAGTCAGGAGGGCGATGGCGGTCTTGCACTTGGGGGATCGTGGCTTGTTCCTTCGGTGCAGGAGGAGCATAAGTCCAAAGGCTAAGGCGGCGACGATGATGCTGAGGATGACCGCTCTCGACTTCAGGAAGATGATGAAGGCGGTGGAGATCAGGAAGAGGACGATGGGGATGACTTTCAGCAGTTTGTTTTTCGTTTCCGGCAAGAGGGTCAACAGGAATGCAGACAGCAGGAACAGCATGATGGACAGCAGGTTCTTATGACCGTTGAGGCCCGTGATCTGATAAAGCTGTTGGAAGCTGAGGTCCTTGAGGTTGGGAAGTTGCAGAAACGCGGCGACGAGTTCGACGGTTAGGAAGATTCCGGCGCTGATCCAAAGGGCTTTTTTCGTCGCAGGCTCGTTCCTTGTGAGGAGCGTGTAGAAGACGATGGTGATGAGAAGGGATAGGAGTTGGGTGGTGAAGGCATAGACCGCCTCACGCAAGTTGATCGCCTGAAAGATGGAGATTCCATATAAAACAATGAAAATCAAATATATAACAAATATCTTTGATTTTGGGATTTGGAGATTCCATCGGGTGCCGTTCATATGCCTTTCCTTATTTGGTGAGTTTCAGTCTCAGGCTGTTCATGACCACACTGACGCTGGAGAAGGCCATGAGGGCGCTGGCCCACATGGGGGTGATCTGCCAGGAGGCTCCGAAGAGATAGGGGAGGCCTGCGGCCAGTGGGATGCAGATGACGTTGTAGATGAAGGCCCAGAAGAGGTTCTGGTGGATCATGCCTACGGTCTTTTTCGAGAGGCGGATGGCGTCGGGGATGCGGCGGAGGTCGGAGCCCATGAGGGTGACCTGGGCGACGTCCATGGCGACGTCGGTGCCTTTGCCCATGGCGATGCTGACATCGGCGGCGGCGAGGGCTTGCGAGTCGTTGATGCCGTCACCGATCATGGCGACGTGCTTGCCTTGGCTTTGCAACTCACGCACCAGGTTCTCCTTGTCCTGGGGCATGACCTTGCTGCGGTAGTGCTTGATGCCGGCCTTGTCGGCCCAGTAATGCGCGGCTTCCTCCTTGTCGCCACTCATCATATAAACGTCGATGCCCATGTCCTGTAGTTCCTGCATGGCTTCCTTGGCGTAGGGCTTGAGCGTCTCCCGTTCTTCCAACGCTAACTCGTTGGCTTTGGTGAAGTCGACGTTGAGGTTGGGGATGGTGAGGGTGCCGGTCTTGTCGATGACGATGGCGTTGACTTTGCGGATCTCCTCTAAGGCAGTGGCGTCCTTGATGAGGATGTTCTTCTCCGCGGCCTTGCCGATGCCCACCATGAGGGCGGTGGGGGTAGCGAGTCCGAGGGCGCAGGGACAGGCGATGACCAGCACCGAAACGGCGGAGAGGATGGCTTGGGGCAGGTGTCCGGCGCCGCCGATGAGCCACCAGAGCAGGAAGGTCAGGATGGCGATGCCAAGGACGGTGGGGACGAAGATACGGGCGATGCGGTCGGCGGTACGTTGCACCGGGGCTTTGGAGCCTTGGGCTTCCTGCACCATCTGGATGATCTGCGCCAGCATGGTCTTCTCTCCCACGGCGTCAGCCTTGAAGCGGAAGGTGCCTTGTTTGTTGACGGTGCCGGCCAGGACGCGGTCGCCGAGTTGTTTCCTCACGGGAATCGGCTCACCGGAGATCATGCTCTCGTCGATATGTGTCTCGCCGTCGACGATGTTGCCGTCAACGGGGATCTTCTCGCCGGCGCGGACCTCGATGGTGTCGCCTCTTTGCAAGGCGGAGATGGGGGTGTCGGTGAGGGTACCGTCGACGACGAGGTGGGCGGTCTTGGGGGTGAGTCCCATGAGGGAGCGGATGGCTGACGCGGTGCCGTTCTTGGCTTTCTCCTCCAGCATCTTGCCTGTAAGCACGAAAGTGATGATCATCACGGAGGCGTCGAAATAGGTGTGGTTCTCGATGCCACGTGCGCCCCATACCTGGTCGCCCCAGAAGGTGTTGAACACGCTGAAGAGGAAGGATATGCCCGTGGAGAGCGACACCAGGGTGTCCATGTTGGAGTTGCGATGTTGGAGTTGGCGCCATGCCGAGCTATAGAATTGCCGTCCGCAGAGCACAAGGTTGAGCAGCGACAGTCCCATCATGATGAGGTTGGCGGTGAGGGTGGAGCGGATGGGAATCCAGTGCATGGAGATGCCCATGACAAGGATCGCGAAGATCCAGGAGAGGATGACGCGGTTACGCAGGGTGACGTAGTTCTTCCGTTCCTCGGCCTGCACGTCGCGGTCGTCCTCGATGACCATGTCGAAACCGATCTCGGCGAGGGCGGCTTTCATCCTCTCCGGGGTCACCCGTTTCTCGTCGAATTCAATGAGTGCGGAGCGTGAGGCGAGGTTCACGCTGGCGGACTGCACGCCTTCGAGTTTGTTCAGCGTCTCCTCCACGGAGGCTGAGCATCCGGCACAACGCATGCCTAGCACGGCGATGGTTTTCTTGATCATGGCTTACTCCGCGGCCTCGAAACCGATAGCGGTGATGGCCTCTTTCATTTCGGTGAAACCGGTCTTGGTCTCGTCATATTCGATGGTGGCGTTCTTGGCTTTCAGGTCGACGTTCACGTTGTGGATGCCGTCGATGGCTTTGAGGGCTTTCTCGACGTTGGCGACGCAGCCCATGCATTTCATTCCGTTGATGTTGATGGTTTTTGTTTTCATGTATAGTAGTTATGTCATTTACAATGCAAATATATGACAATAAATTTATATCGCAAGCGATATTTTCATTTTTTTGCTGAGGGTGCGTGATTTATTGTATTTTTGTCAAAGATATGCTTCACTCATTAATCACTATCATGAAATCATCTCGCTTTTTTACACTCGGGTTGTCGCTGCTGCTGACTTGTGGTAGTGTCAACGCTTTCTCTCAGATCAATCAATTTGAATGGCAGAACGTCCAACGCGAATACATCGTACATGCGCCCTCACAGCATGAGGGAACGGTGCCGGTGTTGTTTTTCCTCCATGGCTTGGGGGATAACATCACGCGAGTGGATTCGGAATACAACTTCACCAACCTGGCGGAGCGTTTCGGCTGGGTGATGGTGGTGCCACAGGCGAGACCTCAGAATGGGGCCACGATGTGGAATGCGGCCATGAGCAGCAGCAATATCGACGATGTCGGTTTCCTGATGGCCTTGCTGGACAGTCTGACGCCCCAGTATAATCTTGATCCGGACAGCGTGTTTTTCACGGGTTTCAGCATGGGTGGTTTCATGACCCACCGTATGGCCATCGAGAAGGGTGACCGCATCACGGCTTGCGCTCCCGTCAGCGGCTTGATCACTTATGCGATGAGTAATGTGACGCCAGTGGCTCCAGTAAGGATGCTGCACATCCACGGGACCAACGATCCGGTGGTGGGATATAATGGCGCATCGCAATATTTTGGAGGTAATCTGGGATTGAGTGTGGAGGCCATCATTGACTATTGGAGTGCGGCCAACAATTGCAGCGGTGAACCTGAGATCGACACCCTTCCCAACACGCATAACGATGGTTTGACGTTCGTGCGCTATGTCTACGACTGTGGCACCGACTTCCAGCATCTGAAGGTGATTGGCGGCAACCATTCGTGGTATCACAACAGCAATCAGACGGACATTGCCTATATGGATGAGATCCATGCCTTCTTCACGGAGACGCAAGAAGGCGTTGCTACGGGCTTAACCGAGCCTGAGGTGAGTGGGATGTGGGTCTCTCCGAATCCGGCTTCGGGGATGGTGGAGATCCGTGAGGAAAAGGCCGGCAGGGTCACCTTATATAACCTGTTGGGTCAGCCGGTGTTCAGCCAGCGCTTGGAGCCTGGCGCCACGAAAGTCGATTTGAGTGACATGCCGATGGGCGTCTATTTCCTGAGGGACGAGCACGGTGCGGTGGTCAAAATCATCTTAAAGTAAGCCCACGAGGGAGGTGAGAGGTTTTATAATAATTGAAAATGTTTGAGTATTATGGATAAACCTGTTTTTACCATCCGTCCTGCCCGACCTGATGAGGCGGGTCTGGTTCTTGAGTTCATCAAGAAGTTAGCGGTCTATGAGAAGTGTTCCGATGAGGTTGTGGCCGATGAGCGTACCATTTACCAGTCGCTTTTTGCGGAGAAGGCCGCAGAAGTGGTCTTCGGTGAGGAGGACGGGGTGGTGGTAGGTTTTGCCTTGTTCTTCCATAACTTCTCCACCTTTGTGGGCCGCAAGGGCTTGTATCTGGAGGATCTGTTTATCCTTCCCGAGAAGCGCGGGTTGGGGTATGGCAAGGCGTTTTTGAAATACCTCGCCAAGTTGGCCGTGGAGCGCCATTGCGGTCGTATGGAGTGGATCTGCCTTGACTGGAACCAGTCCGCTTTGGCGGTCTATCGGGGCATTGGGGCTGTGCCTATGGATGAGTGGACGGTACAAAGACTCAGCGAAGACGCCTTGCGGCGCTTCGCTGAGGAATAATCGTTTTAATCAATCATTATTTTTTTCGTGACGACTTTTCCGCCGATGATGTTGACGAAATAGAGGCCTGCTGGCAGGTCGGAGACGTCGATGGTGGCGGACTCCTTCATGGTGAAGCCACGGACTTCGATGCCTTGGGCGTTGAGGATATGGACGCTCATTCGGCCTAGGGTGTAGTCGGTGGCGATGGTCATCTGGTCTTTCACTGGGTTAGGCGTGATGGTCACGCTGAAGGGATCCTTGTCGATGTCGGGCACTTCTGGGGTTTCCATCAAGATGTTTGAGCGGTGGCTGTAGGTCACCAGTTTGCCGGAGACCCTCAGGATCGGGTTGTCGGAGTCTTGGCAGTTCGGGCAGTTGTTCTGTCCGGTGACGCAGTCGGGGAAGTTGGGATGACATTCGTCGACATAGGTCGGGTCGAATTCATAGAGCAGGTTAGCTTGGCCATTGGGGATGTAGTCGTCCAGGCTGTAGTTCCACACCATGCCGAAGCTTCCCGGGCACCATCCGGCGCGATCATAGGTCCAGGTGCCGTTCTGAGGTTGGCATCCGGCGGGGTTGGGGCTGCAGGTCTCCCAGAGATGCTGGGTGTATATGGTGTTTCCGTTGATCTTGATGTTATGCGTTGCCTCGTAGAACTCGGCTGCGTTGCCCGTGTTGTAGTTGCCGTTGGTGCCGCTGCTCCAGTTGTGTCCCGTGGTGACCAGTCGCAGGTTGGCTTTCTCGACGCTGGGGTCGAATTCCACGTTACGAGCCGGGATGGGGCATGGGTTGTCGTAGTCGCCGAAGCTGTAGCTTCCGAACCACAGTTCCAGCATGTCGACGTATGGATAATCGGGTGTACCTTTGGTGAATTCGAAGATGGCGGTGGGGTTGTTGCCATCGCCAGCCCAAAGCTGGGTGTAGAGGTCGAACTCGACCAATCCTTGAAGTAAGGTGGTGAAGTCCGTCACATCGAGGTCATCGACACATTGCACGCCGAATGGAGTGATGTAACGGTAGAGTTCCACCCATTCACCGCGGTAGTTCTTCACACGGCAGTAGCCCACGCGGTCGTAGGTGTCACAGTTGCCGTTCACGCAGTTATGGAGGTAATGCAGGTTGATGGCGTTGAAGGCGTTGACATGGGTCGGGAAGGCATATTCGCCGTAGTTTTCTTGGATGCCGGGACCCACGACGAGGTCACCGTCGAAGGCGGTCACGACCATGTTGTCATAGTTGGTGGTCACCTCGAAGGTGTTCGACACTGAGGTCGTCTTGCCGCCTGACTGGGTGATGGTGGCCGTCATGTTATAGGTGCCTTCGCCCGAGGGTGTCCAGGTGGTGTACCAATAGCCGTTGGTGGGGTCGTCGGGGAAGTCTGTCTTGAGGATCAGCTCCTGTCCGTCGACGGCACATTTCACCTCTTCGAACTTGATGGCGTTGCCGTGGTCGATGTAGGCGCTGAGGACAATCATCACGGGGTTCTCGAAGTTAGGCATATAGACCTTGGTGCCCTGGTAGGGCCGGCGTATGGTGATGTCCGGGGTGTAGTTGGCGGGGTCCACGACGTAGAAGCTACGCGTCACGGTCGGTGCCGCAGCCCAGTTGGTTCCGTCGCCGGCTTGTATGGCGCGCACCTTAACGGTACCTTCCTGACCGGTGAGGGTGAGGATATTGCCTTCCACTGTGGCAGGTCCTTCAGCGACCTCGAAAGTAATAGGCAGTCCAGAGGATGCCGTAGCGTTGAGGGTGATGGGGTCATGATAGACGAGCATGTCGGAGATATCATCGAACTCGATGAACTGTGAGGCCAGTCCTCCGGGGAAATGACGGATGGTGAAGTTGTCGAAGCCGCCCCAGCCGCTGTTGAGAAGGAAGATCTTGTCCCACATGGCCGGGTCTTTCTTATCGCCGCTGCCCGGGGTGAGGCCGGCGTTGATGCCTTGGCATTCCGGCACAGGTTCGAACTCCGCGCCAGGGGTCACGTCGTGCATCATATAGAGGGTGACTGCGCCGGCGCCGTTGTTGGCGTCGAGGTCGATGGAGACTTTCCAGCGGTACCAGTGTTGATGCGGTTCGTATTCAAAGTCGGCGGACAAGGTGTTGTTCGGAAGCACCACGCCATTCAGGAAGTTAGGGTTGGTGGCGTTGATGCCTGTGGTCAGCATATAGATGCCGCCGTCGGGGGCGTTGCTGTTGGGGTTCGGGCGGATAGGCTCGTAGTTGCCCAGGATCGGGGGCAGGACGTATCCGTCGCCATCGCCATCGTAGCCGATGCCGAAGAAGTCGCCCCACCATTCGCGCCACATGTCGCATTCGATCTCGATGATGCCGCCTGAAGCGAAGTTGAAGCCATAGTCGGCGATGCTACGGGTGGCGATGTCGCCGTAACTGGTGCCGGTGCAGTAGGAGAACACGCCGATGGTCTCATCGGGTGTAGGCTGTTCAGGCGTGCCGTTGAAGAAGTGCGCCAGGTAGCCGGTGTAGAGCGGACGGCCGCCGTTGCCTGCGCTATGCGGTCGGGTGATCCAGCCGTCTTGGCCGTTAAGCGGTGTCTCTTCGGCGCAGTTATTGAAGTCGAAGTTGATTTCAGTCTGTGCGAAGGCTCCGAAGCACAGGAGCATTGCCGTGAATAAGGATAAAAGTCTTTTCATGAGTTCGTATGTTTTGTTGTTGAATTCTGAAGCTGTTTTAGATGCACAAAGATAAAAAAAAGAAAATCAAATCTTGAGCCTCAGCGAGATCTCCGACAAGAAATCGTGTTTTTTGTAATTTTCAGCGGGCACCCTGCTGCGGTACTCATACGTGAATGAGAGATCAAGAAACAACATCTTGGTGATCTTGGTTTGAAGTTTCGTCACGCTGTTGACAATAAAATCATCAAAGTCAAGCACCGAGGGTTGATAATACGTACAATGGTAGAGGGAGAGGTTATCCGCGAGTTTTTGGGTGAACTTGGGGCGGATGGAGATACGGTAGTTGTTTTTGGGCAATACCGTCTCATCGGTGAAGTCGGTCCTGTCGTAAACAAAAGCCGCACTGACGGAATAGTCGCAGATAGAGGGCTTTACATACAACCTATATTTCATGCCGACCAGTCCGCTCATCTTGAGGTCGTAGCCCTTGAATTGGTTGGAAAGCACCTCGCAAGCCAGAAAAGGCGAATACTTTCCAAACTGGTACAAATCCATCTTCACGCCGCCGTTGACCTCGAAATTGGTTGTCTCCCATTGTTGTCCGACGTCATCTTTGTGGATGAGAGAGCTGTAGAGCAGTTTGTAATGGATATCAAGTGCGACAACACTGTCGTTGCGTGTCACTGCAGCATCATTGCTGAGGTTGCAGTTGTTGACGTTGCCTGTGTTGAGTGAAGCGCCGAGGCCAAAGTTGTAATGCCATTTGTTTTGGGCATTGAGACTTACAACACTGAAGACTAGCAAAATAAGAAGGTAAAGACGAGGTGTATTCATTTCTTTGGATTGTGTGCGCCACAAAGATACAATAATTCACCTGGAAATTGTTATTTTTGCCTTTGTGGAATAACTCAAAAAGCGCATGAGCATTGGATAAACAAAGCATTGATATAGAGCAACATCCGCTAGAGCCTTTTCTTCCAGAGGGGACGAAGGCCTTGTTTTTAGGCAGTTTTCCGCCGCCGAAGAAGCGTTGGTGCATGGAATTCTATTATCCTAACTACATCAACGACCACTGGAGGATTCTGGGGGCGGTGTTCTTCGGTGACCGAAATCATTTTGTGGATGTGGGGAAGAAGTGCTTCCGCCGGGAGGAGATCATGGCTTTCCTGAAGGAGAAAGGCATCGGCTACTATGACACGGCAACAGCGGTGCGGCGGTTGAAGGAGAACGCCTCCGACCATTTTCTGGAGGTGGTGGTGCCGACGGATATTCCGGCGCTGTTGAAGCGTATTCCGGAGTGTCGGGCTATTGCCACGACAGGGGAGAAGGCCGCCCAGACCCTGTGCGATACCTTTGGCATCAAGGATTTGCCAAAGATTGGGGGGTCCGTGGCAATTCCGGATCATGACGGTATCAGGCTCCATCGCCTGCCGTCCTCTTCGCGGGCTTATCCTTTGTCTTTTGACAGGAAGGTGGAGTATTATCGGGAGTTTTTTGAGTCCATTTACAGTAATTTCAAAGAATTCTTTTGATTTTTTAGCGGACAGCAATATCCTTGGACCAAAAAATTGAATATGGAAAAGGATAATCATTATTTTTGCTTTTCCAAACTTTCAAGTTATGAAAAGAATAATAGCGATTATCATTTTATTGGTGACTTCGGTCACCCTTTATTCACAAACTACGGATTCCCGTCTCAAGGTCGGCGTGGTGTTGGGCGGTGGAGGTGCCAAAGGCGCATCGCACATCGGCGTGTTGAAGTACATTGAAGAGATGGGTATCCCCGTCGATTATGTGGCGGGTACGAGCATGGGTTCCATCATCGGAGGTTTCTATGCTATGGGTTATTCCCCGGGAGAGCTTACCAGGCTTATTGCTGACATGAACTGGTCGGAATACATCGGCAACCGCATAGACCGTTCCAACATGGCAGAGACGATGAGGCTACGGAACAGCACAACCCAACTTGTCATCCCCTTTAGTTTGGAGAGCCTTTTCGCTAATGATCCGAACGCGAGTTTCATCAGCCAACTGCCCAGTGCCTATGTGAACAACAGTTCGCTCATCAATCTTTTCAACGACTTGTCTGTGGGTTATCAGGAGGATATGGATTTCAATGATCTGCCTATTCCTTTTGCCTGCGTTGCCACGGATATTGTCACGGGCGAAGAAGTGGTGATGCGAAGCGGCAGTGTACCAAACGCTATGAGGGCGAGTATGGCCATCCCAGGCTTGTTTTCCCCGGTCGTCATCGGCAACCACGTCCTTGTTGATGGTGGTTTGGTGAATAATTTCCCTGCCGATGTGTTACGCGAGATGGGTGCCGATATCATCATTGGCGTTGAGGTCACCTCAACGAAAGACGTCACTGTCGAGGACCTTAAGTCGTTGCCCCAAGTGTTCGCCCGATTGGTGACCAACTCGACCAGTAGCAAAAGAAAAACGAACCGCGAACTGTGCAACGTCCATATCGTCCCCGACATCAGTGGCTTCGGCATGCTCAGTTTCAGTGCGGATGCCATCGACACCCTGGTGAACAGGGGCTACCGTCGTGCCGATGACTTTCATGACCAATTGCTGGAAATCAAACGGGCCGTCGATGCTTCGGCAGGTCATCCCGTCAGTAAGGAGCTTCATGCCCCTCATGCCAAGGATATCTCCAAAGAGGCTGTGTTCTTCAAGGATATCAGCATTGATAATGTATCTGACCGACAAATACCGTGGCTGGTTCGAAAGGGAGGATTGAAGCCGGGTTCCTATTATTCCAAGGATGATATCGAACAAGCCATCAACGTGTATCGCGGCACGGGAAGTTTTGATGAGATCACCTACCATGTCGTCGGGGATAGTGCTTTCCAGCATGGAAACCAACTTGCCGACGCTTATCAATTGAATATCCATGTAACTCCAGCCAAACCTCATGTCTTTGGATTGGGAGTGCGTTACGACACGGAGGACGGAGCTGCGTTGCTTCTTGGGTTGGGCTTGAACGAGAAAAAATTCAGCGGCTCGAAGCTCAGTCTCAGCGCAAAACTGAGCTACAATCCCAACCTTAACCTCACCTATACCTATGCCAGACCCGCGTTGGCGAACTTCAACCTTGCGGCTGACTACCGCAATGAGAATTTCACCTGGATGATCCTGAATGCAGAGCGTTATAATCTTCATTATAGGCAATATAAGTTCAGCGCTTACATCTCCCAGTTCCATCTGCTCAATTTCAGTACGGCTGTTGGCGTGTCCTATTCCAAGACAAAATTTGACAATTTCTCGTTGGATGACAGCTCCTTCGACAGCGTCTACTTCGCGAAAAACGATTTTGTCACTCCGTATGTCACCCTTCGCTATGACAATCTGGACCACGACTATTTCCCGAAACATGGCGTTTTGGCTCGTTTCACGGGTCGTTATCACATCGACATGAACACCAAAAAACGATTGCTTGACCTCGGCTATGAGGTTCAGGTTCCCATCACGCCTTATCATGGTCGGTTGACGATCATCCCTCAACTCTATGGGCGATATATGGATTATGTGGACTATGCCAATATGTGGAGTTGGTATGGCGGTGACATGGAAGGACGCCATTTTGAGGAGCAGATGCCTTTTGTGGGATTCACGGGGGTGAGCCTTTCAGACCAGAACTCCACGGTCGTCCGCTTGGATCTGCGGTACAATTTCTATGGCAATCATTATTTGACAGCGATGTATAATCGTTTGGTGTCATGGTCCATCAATGGTATCGACCTTGATTTTGTTGATGGCGCCGGTTTGAAGTATTCCTACAATAGCAGTTTAGGTCCTATATCACTTACGGGATATTGGAATAATTCCGGAGGGAACAATGGTTTTGGTGCCTATTTCTCTCTGGGATACATGTTCTAAAGCCACCTTCTTCGCTCTTCCTCGTCCATTCTCTCTATGGCGTAGCGTAAGGTGGTTCTTGGCATCTCGTTGGCGTGCTGACGGAGGAAATCGCGGAGCAGGTCCATACTGACGTTCTTGCCCATTTCACGGAGCATCCAACCGACGGCCTTGTGCATGAGGTCGTGGGGATGGTGAAGGTGCATCTCGGCATAGCGGAGACAGTAGGAGGGGTCGCCGTGCTTGGTGGGTTCCATGGTGCAGACGATGCTCATGCGCTGCCGCCAGAGGTTGTCGCTTTTGGCTAGGGCGTCGAGGACTTGAAGCTTGGGTGGGACGCCTTTATTAGACGTCCTTACATCATGGAAATGGGTCGGCAGCAACAGCCAACTGCCGAGGATCTTCGGTGCGGAGAGGTCGACCAAATCCCAGTTGTTGGCTTGCTCGGCGTAGTCCAGATAGCGTTTCAAGATGCGGTCGCGTTGCTGGATCGCTTCCTCGTTGTTGACTAGTTTGGGTTTTGCGAGGGCCTCGAATTGCGCCACGAGAATCAGGAAGCCGCAGAGTCTCACCTCGTGCCATCGGTTTGTGAGCAGGGTCGGAACCTCGTCGAGGGGCAGGTCTTTCACCCGTTTGACCACCTCACGGGTCTGCGGCACCTTGATGCCCAGGAACTCGTCGCCTTCACCATAGTCGCCGTGACCCGTTTTGAAGAATCTCATCAACACTTTCCGCTGGGTCTCGTCGCGCATCGACTCCAGCAGGGCTATGATCTCATGGGCGTTCATCATTCATAATGTCTGATGCGCACGTCGATGCCGGGCAGTTGATCGGGAATGACCGAAATGTCCGTTTGACCATAATGGTAGGGGAACAACACCTTTGGCTGGATGGTCTTGGCCGCCTTGACGAGTTGGTCGGTGGTCATGGTGTAGGGCTGGTTGCAAGGCAGGAAGGCGATGTCGATGTCCTTGATGCCATCCATCTCAGGGATGTCCTCGGTGTCGCCGGCGATGTAGATGCGTGTTCCGTCGATGGTGAGGATGAAGCCGTTGTCGCGGCCTTTGGGGTGGAACTGCGTGTGGCCTTCCGTCGTGTTGTACGCCGGCACTGCCTCGATCTTGATGTCGTCAAGCATCTTCGTGTCGCCGTTGGCCATCACCATGCCATAGCCCAGCATGTCGGCGCAGCGTTGGTTGGTGATCAATTGCGTGCCTTCCTTGGACAGTTGCTGGATGGCTTCCTTATCGAGATGGTCCTGATGTTCATGTGTCACAAAGATATAGTCCGCCTTGGGCATGGCCGTGTAGTCGACGGTGCGGTTCCCTAACTGGCGGACGGGGTCGATCTGGATCTCCTTGCCGTCGTAGGTCAGGCGGATGCAAGCGTGCATCAGTGCCTGGAAGGAGAGTTTCTTGCCGCTTTTGGTGGTGAAGACATCCGTCTCGTAGTTGTTGCTTTCTGTGTTTTTCTGTGCGTTGCCGCAGCTGTGGAGACTGGTGAGCGCGATGATGCAGATGAGGATTTTTTTCATGGATTCAGAAGGTTTTAGAAAATCGTTCTTAGGCGTTAAGCATCTCTTTCACGAGTTGCGAGACCTTGGCGTTATCGGCCTTGCCTGCCACCTGTTTCGTGGTGATGCCCATCACCTTGCCCATGTCCTTGATGGACGAGGCGCCAGTCTGGGCGATGACGTCCTTGATGATGGCACGTAGTTCCTCTTCCGAAAGCGGTTGCGGCAGGTAGGCTTCGATGACCGAAGCTTGGAACTTTTCCTCGTCGGCCAGTTCCTGACGACCGTTCTGTTCATAGATGGCGGCGGACTCTTTGCGTTGCTTCACCAACTTCTGCAGGATGCTCATCTCGGTGGCTTCGGTGAGTTCGGTGTTTCCTCCTTTGGTCTTTTCCAGCAGGATCTGGGCTTTGATGGCTCTGAGGGCGTCAAGTTTCTTCTGGTCGCGGGCCAGCATAGCGGCCTTGATGTCGGCCATGAGGGTTGTTTCGAGTGACATGGTTATGATTGTTTTATTGATGTTTTAAAAGAACTGTACTATCTCCTGTAACGGACGATGTTCGGGTTGACGTGGCTCTTCGGCTCTGTAGCCCAGGGAGATGACTGCCATGATGGTTTCATTTTCAGGGATGTTAAACAAGGAGCGGAGCGCTTCGGAGTCGCGCATCCCCATGATGAGGGTGTCGAAGCCTTTGGCGCGTGCTTTCAGGATGAAGTAGGCGTTGCTGAGGCCATTGTCATAGGCGCCCCAGCCGTCGCCGATCTCGTTGGATTGCTCTCCCTGGAAGAAGCCCGACTTGCCTTTTTCAAAGGTAGAGACGATCAGCACGGGGGCGCCTGCGATATTCTTTTTGTTGCGTTCGCCCACCAGGTTCTGCACGGCTTCGAGTTTCTCCGGGCTCATGGCAACATAGTATTTGGATGGCTGTTGGTTGGCCCATGAGGGCGCTTCCTGCGTGGCGATCAGAAGTTCACGCACCTCCGCCTCGTTGATGGTTTTGGTTGCATCGTAGCTGCGCACGCTTCTTCTGGTTTTCAGGACTTCGTCGAAGGAGACGGAGTTTGTCGTCGTGGACGTTTTGTCTTCTTGTTTGTTAGTGCAGCCGACAAGCATCAGGAATGACAGTGCCGACGCAAAAAGTAAAACAGATTTAGTTTTTTTCATAGTATGGTAAGAAAAGGTTTGTTTTGGCAAAGATATGAATTTTTTAGACGACGGCGCGGATTTCATCAACTACGTCAAGGAAAGCATTGCATCTTACGTGGATTGTGCGAAATCCGATAAGGATCCTTATCCCGAGATTTTTGACTTCGAATATGAGCCTGTTGCAAGCATGAAGCCGCTGAAGGTGTCGTGGGCTTCGCCGTAGGCGGCCAGACCGACATTGAAGGACTGAGCACCAGCCGCACCGATGGCAGCGGTAGAGTTGACCAGAAAGACCTTCTTCTTGGTGACATTGGTCACGAAGATGGTCGGATACTCGTCAGCGTGTTCGCTGCGGAAATCGCTGGCACCATCCCAAGAGATGGTCAGGTTTTCGCCAGCTGTGGTGATGGTGACATCAGGCAGCTCTGCGGTGGCAGCGTTGCCGATGCTGTTGAGATTGGCCAAGTCGACATGCTTTTCATCGTCGGTAACGATGGGGTCGGCAGCGAGCTGCTGAGCGAGCATGTTGCGACGGGTCATGTTCTTCGGGGAATTAGGGAATAGGAAAGCCAACTGCTCGTTGGTGAGCTGGCCTGCCAGATCCTGAATTTCCTTGAAGAAATTGCGTTGAATCATCTGTGCGGGGGTCTTGGGGTTCCTGACGCTTTGGGCTTGACCTTTCATGTGGGAAATGCCGTTCCACGAAGAGCCGATGACCGTACCGACTTTACCTTTGAATCCGCCAAGGATTCCTTGCTTGATTTTTCCCATAACTTTAAATCTTTAGAGAGTGAATAATTAGGTTATTTGAACTATGTTCGCAAATATATAATCATTTTATTTACAGCAGGTTAAATTGGTTTTGCTTGCATTCTTTTGCGCTGGTTTGCGTTATGAAGGCGTTTAAGGTTTCCCCTATTTCCTCCGTTTCCCCTGTAGGGGATTTGGAGGAAATGGAGGAAAACAACTTCTCTCAGAAAGAAATGAGACGATTGCGCCCAAGGTCGTCAACGAGGTGGTTAAAAAAGCACGTACCCTAACGGCAAACGGAGACCCGCGATAGAGGGGCGTAGTTTATTTAGGGGCTTGGCTTTTTTAGGCACCGTACCCGGGATGGTGACATT